>BNJU01001322.1_pt1:0-140000 | contig 141257 bp, 194 predicted proteins | sample 8539281 | NCBI WGS metagenome assembly BNJU01 (sample SAMD00202456, study PRJDB9452) | human saliva metagenome | isolation source: human saliva | place: Japan
CTCTGACAGAACAATGTCATATTTCTCCACGAGATTTCCCATATTTTAACTAAATAATCCAAAGAATATTAAAACATCTTTTGCAAAGAAAATTTTATCATGCTTTAGAATTTCAAAATCAACTCAGGAATAATTTTATTTTATCCGAGATATATTCAACAGTCTTTTCATTTCAAAATATGTATGCAAAAGGTTTGTTATATCTAACTGTAATCTTTGCAGATAGTTTATTAAAACCTATTCCACAGAACAGGATTAAATTGAGCTAATTCTTTTGACTCTGCTCTTTGAATTTCAAAACAAATTGTGTATTTCAGGTTTTACTATTTCATGTTAAATTTATGCAGCCCTTCATCTGTAGCAATGAGATTCAACCTTATTAGTTATTTTTAAAAATCAAGTTATGAATCTCATTAGAAATTCTAATATATTCTTTTTATCACAGGTATGGCTATAAGTTTTGGACAGAGTAACAGCATCTGAAACTTTCATTGCAGATATGTACTATATTTTCTTGCTTCATGACTGCGATTGTAACAATATTTTTCTCCAACAACAGGTTTATAATTTTGATTTCTATTTATTTCAATAGAAGCATGAGCATCCATATCATAGTGCATAATTATTTCGTTCCATAATCAACCTTTCTATTTTTTAGAAATCTAATAATAATTCTTTTAATTTTAACATCTCATCTCTTAAAACTATTGCTTGTTCAAAATCTAAAAGTTTCTTCTACAAGTTTCTTGATTTTTCTTTTTCAAGTTTAGCTATTTCTTTTCTCAATGTCTGCTTTATTTCTAAATACTTTTCTTATCATTTTCAAACTTCTTTATCTTCAATACCATAATCTAAATTGATTAAATCCTCAGCTATTTCTTTTAACAATACTCTTTTGGATCTATATTATTATAAGCATTATATTCTTTTTGTATCTTTTCTTCTTCTCAGTTTCTATTATAGCTTCTTTCATAGAATCTGTCATAATGTCATGCATAAAGAATAACTCTACCTTCAACATTTCTTGCAGCTCTACCTATAGTTTGAACTAAAGATCTTCTACTTCTTAGAAAACCTTCTTTATCTGCTTCCATAATAGCAACTAAAGATACTTCAGGGTATATCTAATCCTTCTCTTAAAAGGTTAATACCTATGATAACATCAATTTCACCTTTTCTTAATGCTCTAATAATTTCAATTCTTTCTAAAGTATCAATATCAGAGTGCATATACTTTTACCTTAACACCTAATTCAATATAGTATTCTGTAAGTTCTTCTGCTATTTTTAGTAAGTGTAGTAACAAGTACTCTTTCTTTTTAGCAACTCTTTTTCTTATTTCATCTAGTAAATCATCAACTTGATTTTTAGTTGGTCTTATTTCAATTTCTGGATCAACTATACCTGTTGGTCTTATAAGTTGTTCTAGCTATATTATTATCAGAAACTTCAATTTCAAAATCTCCTGGTGTTGCAGAAATAAAACTGTCTGATTAGATTTTTCTCTAAAATTCTTCAAATTTCAGTGGTCTGTTATCAAGGCTGCTTTCAATCTAAAAACCATTTTCAACTAAAGCTTCTTTTCTTGCTCTATCTCCATTGTACATACCTCTAACTTGTGGTACTGTTATATGTGACTCATCTATAAAAAGTAGGAAATCTTTTTGGAAAATATTCAAATAAAGTATCTGGTGTTTCTCCAGGTCTTTTACCTGATAAATATCTTGAATAGTTTTTCAATTCCTTTACAATAACCTATTTCATTTATCATTTCTAAATCATATTCTGTTCTCTGTCTTAATCTCTGTGCTTCTAAGAGTTTTTCTCATCTTCAAAGCTTTTTACTTCTACTCTTAAATCATCCTTTTATTTTCTTCTATAATTCTATTTTTATCATCATCAGCTGTTAAATACTGTGTAGCTGGATAGATAACTATTCTCTCTAGGTTCTTTTTAATTTTCTGTCCCTGTTAAAGTGTTGATTTCAGAAATTTCTTCTAAGTCATCTCCCCAATATTCAAGCCTATAACCATTATTCATATATGAAGGATAGATATCAATAACATCACCTTTTATTCTAAATTTTCCTCTTTCAAAGGCAATATCATTTCTTTCATATCTTAAGGCAATTAATTTTTCATTAATTCTTTTCTTTGAATACCAGTTTGTTTATCTATAGGAATAGTCATTTTTCTATAAGTATCAGGTGATCCTAAACCATAGATAGAAGATACAGATGCTACAATAATAACATCTCTTCTATGAATTAAGGCTGCTGTTGCTGCATTACGAAGTTTATCTATCTCATCGTTGACTGATGAATCTTTTTCTATATAAGTATCTGTTGTTTTTATATAGGCTTCTGGTTGATAGTAATCATAATATGAAACAAAATATTCTACTGCATTTTCAGGAAAAATTTCTTATACTCTGAGTAAAGTTGAGCTGCCAAAGTTTTATTTGGTGCAATTATTAAAGCAGGTCTTTGCAGTCTTTCTATAACATTAGCTATAGTAAATGTTTTTCCTGAACCTGTTACTCCTAAAAGAACTTGATCTTTAACTCCTCTTTCTATATTTTTAACTATACTCTCTATTGCAGTAGGTTGATCTCCCATAGGTTTATATTCTGAATGTATTTTTAAATAAATTATTTTCCATAGTTTTTCCCTCTTTTAAAACTTAATATTATTAAATTATTATATTCTAAAAATATATTTTTACAAATTTTAAATAGATATTGAATTATTTGTAAATTATGTGTATAATTAAAAATATGTAAAAGTTTTTAGGAGGATAAAATGGTTAGAAAACTAAAGGTGCTAAACCAGCTGGTAATCAAGCTGATATAGTAAAAACAAGCTCAAGTTATGCAACAACAAATGTTAGAAATTCAAGAAGAATTAAAATCTAAAGAAGTTAGTTCATCTGTTGGTGGAGGAGCTGTTTCTGTAAAAGTTAATGGTCAAAAAGAACTTGTAGAAGTAAAGTTATCTGATGAAATAATAAAAGAGGCTGCTACTGACAAAGAAATGTTAGAAGACCTAATACTAACAGCTGTTAAAAATGCTATGGCTGAAGCTGAAGAATTAGCTGAAAAAGAAATGGCAAAAGTAACAGGTGGAATAAATATTCCTGAGCTTATTTTAAAGAGAAACTCAAGAGATTTAATTTCTCTTGAGTTATTTTTCTTAAGAGGTGATTATGGAAGAAAAATAAAAATATAGGATATTAGGTACATTACTATTACATTTTAAGAATTATATCTTTTACTTTAAGAGTAGAAATTGTGAATAAACATAATATAGATATGCAAAAAGCTCATATCTATGGATTCTGGCATAGTAAACTTTTTATAACTCCAATATTCTTTAAAGATGTTGAGAAGAAACTTGCAATGTCAAGTCCTACTAAAGATGGTGAACTAATTTCTGTTCCTCTTGAAAAATGGGCTACGTTCTTGTAAGAGGTTCATCTGATAAAAATCAATTTCAAGTACGATATCTCTTTTAAAATATTTAAAAAGGTTATTCAATAGGGACTCCTTTAGATAGTCCTAAAAGGTCCTCAAAAGAAAAAGCAAAGAAAGGTTTACTATATCTGTGCTAAAAACTTCTGTACCACTTGTTCCAGTAGGAATTTCATATAGTAATAAGTGGATATTGAAAAACTTGGGATAAATTTGAAATTCCTAAACCTTTTTTCAAAGGTAAGAATTGTCTTAGGTGAAGCTATGATAATTGATGAAAATGAAGATTTAGATAAATATACAGAAATTGTAGAAAATACTATAAAATGATTTAAATAAAATCTATGAAGGGTAAGTGAAGAATATGAAAAGAATTTTTGTAAGTACACCAATATATTATGTAAATGGTGATCCTCATGTAGGAAGTGCATATACAACAATAGCAGCAGATGTTATTAATAGATATAATAAAGTCAATGGGAATGGATACTCATTTTGTTACAGGACTTGATGAACATGGACAAAAAGGTTGAACAAGCAGCAGAACAAAATGGATTTACTCCACAAGCTTGGACAGATAAAATGACTCCTAACTTTAAAAATATGTGGGCTGCACTAGATATAAAAATATGATGATTTTATCAGAACAACTGAAGAAAAGACATAAAAAGCAGTTAAAAGATTTTAGAAATAGTTCATGAAAAAGGTGACATCTATAAAGGAGAATATGAAGGAAATATTGTGTTTCTTGTGAAACTTTCTTTCCTGAAAAATCAATTAAATGGTAGTAACAAGTGTCCTGACTGTGGGAAAGAGCTTACTGTTTTAAAAGAAGAATCATATTTCTTTAAAATGTCAAAATATGCAGATGCTCTACTTAAACATATAGATGAACATCCTGACTTTATTCTACCTCATTCTCGTAGAAATCAGTAATTTCTTTTTATTAAACAAGGTTTACAAGATTTATCAATCTCAAGAAATACATTTGCTTGGGAATTCCTATAGAATTTGCACCTGGACATATTACTTATGTTTGGTTTGATGCTTTTGACAAACTACATCACATCAGCAGGATTTGAAAATGATGATAAGAAATTTGATAAATTTTGGAATGATGCAGAGTAGTTCACTTAATAGGAAAAGATATAATAAGATTCCATGCTATTATTTGGCCTTGTATGCTTTTTATCAGCTGGAATTAAATTACCAGATAGCATAGTTGCTCATGGTTGGTGGACATCTGAAGGTGAAAAATGTCTAAATCAAGAGGTAATGTTGTAAATCCATATAATGAAATTAAAAATATGGAGTAGATGCTTTCAGATATTATCTTTTAAGAGAAGCAAACTTTGGTACTGATGGTGACTATTCTACAAAAGGAATAGTAGGAAGATTAAATTCAGATTTAGCTAATGATTTAGGAAACTTTATTAAATAGAACATTAGGAATGTATAAAAAAATATTTTAATGGAGTAGTTGTAGCTTTCATCTACTTCTGAAGAAATAGATGATGTAATCAAAAGCATGTTTGATGAAACTATTAAAGATGTTGAAAAATATGTATTTATTTGAATTCTCAAGAGCATTAGAAACTATCTGGAAATGTATTTCAAGATTAAATAAATATATAGATGAAACTATGCCTTGGACTTTAGTAAAAGATGAAACTAAAAATCTAGACTTGCTGCTGTTATGAATATCTTATGTGAAGGACTATATAAAATAGCATTTTTAATAGCTCATATATGCCTGAGTCTGCTCAAAAATTTCTAATCAATTAGGAATAGATAAAGATATTACTAGTTTAAAGTTTGATGACATAAAAGAATGGAATATTTTTCAAAGAAGGACATCAAACTTGGTGAAGCAAGTCAATATTCCCAAGAATAGAAATTGAAAAAGAAGAAGTTGTTGAAGAAGCTAAAAAGAATTAAAAATAGAAAATCCTATTGCTATTAGATGATTTTAATAAAAGTTCAAATAAAGTTGTTGAAATTTTAGATGTCGATAAAGTTAAAGGAGCAGATAAATTCTTAAATTTAAAAGTATTTGATGGAGAATTTGAAAAGACAAATAATCTCAGGTCTAGCAAATTTTATCCCTGATTTCTAAAAGCTTTAGTTGGAGAAAAAGTTTTTAGCTGTTGCTAATCTGAAAATTCACTAAACTAAAAGGTGAATTATCACAAGGAATGTTACTAACTACTGAAGATAAAAATGGTGTTTCTTTAATAAAAATTGATAAATCTGTTCAAGCAGGAGCTATTGTAAGTTAATTTTTGGACTCAAAAGGGTAGTCATGGGAATTATTAGTAAAAAAAGATGAAAAAATTTTTTGAAAATGTAGAATATTTTTAGTGAAATAATAGATAGAATAAATGAAATTCAAGCTAATAATAATTATTCTGATGAAGAGATGAATAATGATTTAGATGTAGCACTTTGGAGAGCCTTTGTATATATTAACTTTATGGTCATATAAAAGGATATGCAAAGAGCAGAAAAATACTAAAGAAAGTAGAAAATAAAGGAATAAAAATCCTATTTGGTGTTATAGATATGCTGTTTCTATTTCAAGACTTAGAAAATATGAAGAAGCTTTAAAATATTTTATATAGGGAACAGAAGCTGATCCCTACTTATCCTTGGAATTGGTTAGAACTTGAAGATTATACTATAAATTTGGAGAACTTGATAAAGTTTATAAAGTGTATAGAAAAAGGCTTTAGAACTTGTTCCAAATGACTATGAATTTTTAACTTTAAAAAGATGATGTAAAAAATGATAGAGGATATTTTTATTCTATAAATCACTATATAAATGAAGAAGTTGATAAAAACAGAAGATAGAGAATTAGATTATAGTGATGATAAGGAGTGGGAAAAATTTTAAAAAGAAACTCATTATGGAGAAAAATGTCTTTAAAGGAGGCTTTTTATGAAAAAGTTACTAAAGCTGTTATTCCTGCTGCAGGTCTAGGGACAAGGCTTTTCCCATGCAACAAAGGCACTACCTAAAGAAATGCTAACAATAGTTGATAAAACCTTCGTTGCAATATATAGTTGAAGAACTTGTTGCTTCTGGAATAACAGATATTGTTATAATAACAGGAAGAAATAAAAATTCAATAGAAGATCATTTTGATTTTTCTTATGAATTAGAAAATACTTTAAAAATGAGCATAAGTCTGAATTACTAGATAAAGTTTCATATATCTCAACTATGGCAAATATCTATTATGTAAGACAGAATATGCCACTTGGTTTAGGACATGCTATCTTAAAAGGCAAAATCTTTTATAGGAGATGATCCTTTTGTTATTGCTTTTAGGTGATGATATTATATATAATCCTGAAAAACCTGTCATTAAACAAATGATAGAAAAATATGAACTTTATGGAAAAAGTATAATAGGTTGCCAAGAAGTTGCAACTGAAGATGTTTCTAAATATGGCATAGCAAAAATTAGGAGATAAATTTGATGAAGCTACTTTTCAAATGCTAGACTTTTTAGAAAAAAACCTTCATAGAAGATGCTCCTTCAAGAATAGCTTGTTTAGAAGATACCTTCTTTCAGGAAAAGGTTTTTAAGTATTTAGAAGAAACTAAACCTGGAAAAGAATGGGAGAAATTCAATTAACAGATGGAATACTTGCTATGTTAAAAGATGGAGAAGATGTTTTATCATATAATTTTTATTGGAAAAAGATATGATATAGGAAGTAAGGCTGGTCTTCTTAAAGCTAATATTGAATTTGGACTTAGAAACGAAGAAACAAAAGATAATATAAAAGAATATCTAAAAATTTAGATATAGATAAAATTTATTAAATTGTGAATTTATCACAACTTTATGGAGGTAATACTTATGTCAACACAAGATACAAAGGTGCTTTTTAATTAATGATATAGCAGGATATGGAAAAGTTGCTTTATCAGCTATACCTATTTTATCTTACAAAGGGTTTAATCTTTTATAACTTACCCACAGCAATAGTTTCTAATACTTTTAAATTATGAAAAATTTAGAATAGAAGATACAACTGAGTATCTAGAGGAAACTTTAAAAATCTGGAAAGATTTAAATTTTTCTTTTTGATGTTATTTCAACAGGTTTTATTTTTACAAAAACAAATGAAATTATATCAAAGTTTTGTGAGGAGCAATCTAAAAAGGGAGTTCTTATTTTTAACGATCCTATAATGGCAGACAATGGAGAATTATATTCTGGAATCAGTCCTGATACTGTAGATTATATGAAAAATATTATCGCTGTTTCTGATGTAACAATGCCTAACTATACTGAAAGTTGTCTTTTGACAAATACTAAATACAAAGAAGGTATTTCAACTGAAGAAATAAACTCAATTATAAATAAAAATAAGAGGAATAGGTGCAAAATCTGTTATAGTTACTTCAATCCCTTCTGTTGAAACTAGAATGGTTGCTGGGTTTGACAGTAAAATTAATGAATACTTCTATTTACCTTATGAAGAAATTCCGACTTATTTTTCCAGGAACAGGTGATATTTTTCTTCTGTTATAATAAGTGAAACATTAGAGGGGAAATCTTTAAAAGTTGCTACAGAAAAAGCAATGAAAATTGTAAAAGAAATTGTTTTTGAAAATAAAGACCAAGAAGATAAGAAAAAGGAATACATATGAAAAATATCTAAGTTTATTTTGACTAAATTATAAGGAATATTTATCAAATAGTGTTGATAAAAAGTTTAGACTATGTTCTAAATTGAGAATTTTTGAGAAAATTAAAACTTTAAAATTTCTCTTTTTATTCAAAATTAAATCACATTGCTGTATTAATTGTATTAAAAACCAAGCTAATTGGATAATACTCTTTATTGTACTAACCCTTTTTATAATACTATATTTTTTGATAGAAATTTATGAATTTACTTTTCTCACTTCTAAGCATTGGCTCATGTGCCCTATTTTTAGAACAATAAGATATAGAAGTAATGAGAAACAAAACTGTTATACTTCTAATTCTATACCTGTAAGTTTTTCTATGCACTCAATCATGTACTCAGCATTATGTTCTTTTGAATTGGTTTTATCTACAGTCTTTTCTTCAAAGTCATATTTTTCTGCTGTCTTTCCTCTGTAGGTGTATCTCTCCATTCTATAGAAACTTTATTCCTCTTTCCATTTCATCCATAACTAACAAATGATACATAAATAAGTGATATGGAGAATACAAGAATACATAATCTACAGTTTTATGTCCCCATCCACTCTAAAGTGCACAACACTGTCTATGTTGTCCAAGAAGCTGATTTTTAGGTAATAGGGATCACTTTCTTCATGCCAAAGTCTCATCTTCTTTCCTTTTAATAAAAGTAGATTTTTGTAAATATTCATTTGGATATTTCTTTAGTAAAAATATTAATATATTCTATTACAGATTTCTGATTATTTTTCCTTTCATATATTCTTGTAGTAGATTACATAATCCTTGTTTTTCAATTTCAGTTGCTTCATTTTTGAAATATCCCCATACATGAAGAATAGCATTACTGAAATCTTTTTGCTTTCTTCAATATTCCTTACTCTTGTATTTTTCATTAAGAAATAAAAATCTCCATCTTTTCTTTCAAATACTCTCTTATCTCAGATATATTTTATGCGATTTGCTTAATACATAATATTTGTTTTTGCAACTCTTCACAGTCTTTTCCTTATTTTCTTGAACTCCATGTTGACCTCTTCTTTCTAACTATTCAAATCTTTAATCTAGATAATTTATAGGAACTAAATCTAATATTTAAACTTCTTCTTTTAATTATACTATTAATTATACTATATCTATTCTACACATTCTTTTAATCTTAATGTAGTACGTCAGATTATATCATTTTTCCTATTTTGTCATCTACTCATTCCATCTTCCTGACTCCATAAAAGTCTTCAGATAGTTCTTTGCAGTCATAAAGTTTTGACTCTTCTCTTATGAAATTAATGAAATTATAATATTTATCTCTTGCAACTTGGAGCTTTTTATTTTTGTACTCTCTCTCTAGTATTTTTCTATATGTTATAATAAAAGGAAAAATTAAAAATATTTAAAGGAGGGGAGTTATGAGGCTAAAACTAGTAATGTATATATAAGTCCAGAAAGACAGGCGTGATTTAGAAAAGATTAAGAAGAGAAAAGCACAAATCATATTTGAAATTAAAAGCAAATTACAAAGACTTAATACATTTTGATATAAGGATTAATGATTCACGTATTTCTAATAAACTAAAACTGAAAACTAGATGCTTTTATATCTGAAGAAAACTTTGAATAACATAGTATGGGAATGCTAATATAACAATGATCTCTTTCAACTGAGGCATTAAATAGAAACTCTACAGATGTCTTGAATGAGTTTGAAGATAAATATGAAAATATATTCAAAAATATTGAAGATAATATAAATAAAATAATTGAAATTTCCTCTCGAAATGAAAAGAGAGAAATAGCTTCTTTAATTGATAAAATTCAGCAGATAAAAATTGAAGGAAGCAGATCATTATATTAGAAATAAAAAGATAGAGTAAACAGAATTATAAAAATCAACAATGTAATACAAAAGATTTCAAAAATTTGAATTTAAAGAAACAAAATAGAAAAGAGAAAATAATGAGACATTTGATTTCTAAATCTCTCTAAAGATAGTAATGAGACAGTTGTTTCTAATGACAACATAGAAATCATTGTGAAAGAAATTGCAGATTTAACTAATTTCTTAGAAGCTAAAGAATATATAGTTAAATATAGACAACAAATATTTGATATGAGAAATCAAATTTTAATTGAGAGAAGTTCTGATTTAGATATAAAGAAAAAGCTTATCTTAGAGTCTCTATAAAAATGAATTAGATAGAGATTTGAAAATAAAAAGTTGAAGCTGATGAAGATTATTTAAAAAGAAGCTTATTCTATTGATTATTCTAATATCAAACCAATAAAGATCTTCAAATGAGGAAATAAAAAACGAAACGAAATTCTAAGGAAGAAAGCTCAAAGTTTTCAGAAAAAGAATTATAGAGAACAAGTGGACGAAGTAATTTCAAAATATGGATATAATATGATTAGTCCAGAATATATAGAAAAGTCTAACAAAAAGAATAGGTGCTATATCGGAGTTGACAACTCTGCTGGAATAGAAGTTTTTATGTCTGATACTGAGCAACAAATGTTTACATTTCAAAAGTTGTTGGTATTGGTTTTGATGAAGAATTAAACGAAAAGAATCTGATAGATTATATGAAAAGAACAATGTAATGCTCTATGTATCTGAATTAATCAATGAATTAAAAACAAGAGGAATTATATTTGAGAAAGTCAATTACAATGAGCACGATGAAAATATAATACAAAATTAAACTTAAAAATAATTTTGAAAATCATGAAAAATCAAAGCAAAAAGAAAATAGTAATGGTAAAAATACAGAGAAATCGGAGGAAAATAAAAATGGAATGTAAATTTTGTGTAGTGAGATTGAAGATACAGAGATACAATGTCCTGTTTGTAAGCGAAAAGTTTAGTTGAGGTAAAAGCCAAAGATAAAGGTTAGATGTCTAATAGTAACTATGAAACTGAGATAGATGAGAATGATAACGAATTTTATTGTGAAAAATGTTTCTCAACATATAATTGATGGTAGAACTTTATTAAAGTTTCTAAACTCAAGAAAATAGAAAATTTTAAATGAGCTCTCTGAAAAAGAAATAAAAAGAAGAGGCAATTTACTTAATTTTACAATGAAAATGAAATTATAAAAATCCCTAAAATTGGTGGAAATGTTGGAAGACAAGAGATTATGAAAAGGATATTTGAGAAAAATATTACATGAATAAAAGTATCTGGACTACATTTTAGAATAGAATATAATTCACTAAATGAGTGGGTAATTTGGCATCTTAGTACTACTAATGATACTGAGTAAAAAGAGTATGTTCAGATTCTCCTAGAATTTCTTTAAAAATGATGATGAAATAACTCTTGCTAAAGAATACTCTTTTAAAGTTGATCAAATAATGTATATAGACAGAATACTTTTATCCTATTATTCATACTTTTAGAGCTCTGGAAATAGGCTTATTATTTGGACTAAAGGTTGTTCAAAAATGTAAAATTTGTTCAAATCCAGAGTTATGGAGTATAGAAAACTCAAAAATAGAGATATAAAATTTTATTTCAAATTATATTAAATATATCATATAAAATAGATGGAATAACTCTTTTACTGGTGGAGATCCACTTGAACAATTTGATGAATTGATAGAATTTATTGCTTTTATTAAAAAGCATAACAAAAGATATTTTAGTTTATACAGGAGATTACTTTGAAAGTTTAGCAAAGAATAAGCAGGAAAAATCATGTTCCCCTATTTTAATTGACGAATATATATCCATAGAATTGAATTTAAAGATGTTAAATTAAGGGAGTTTATCAAAAATATTATCTACTTTAATAAAGAACTTGAAGAAATATAGGAATATTTAGAAAGAATGATACAAAATATAATTATGGAGAAAAAATTAATATCTGTAGGAATACATAATAGATAAAGGGAGACAAAATGGATACCAAAATGGCAAAAAGAAATTGAAAGTTTTAAAGGAATAAAATCTACTTTTATAATTGAAAATAATATAAATGATATATACCCTCATTATATGGAGAATGGTAAAGGCTACTACTTTTGATTTAGATTCAATTCTGATAAAAATTATTTAAAATTGAAGAAAAAAGATGAAAAATAATGAGAATAAATTAGAATATGACTGTATTTTGTAACCTGTTTTAGGATTCTACAATAAAAGAACTACTAATGTAGCAAAATATTCTAGAATTTGATAAAATCAAATAATAGTATCTTTAAGGATGATAAAAACAAAACTACAAAATAGATGATATTGAAAAATTTTCAGTTATTATAAAAGAAGCAATGACTCAAAAAGACAATCTATAGCTGTTGTTATTAATTTTGCAGCAAGATACATATCTTCTCCAACTTCATTAGATTCATGTGAAAATAACACATTTATAAAATTTATTTGAAGCTTCAATGATGCTAACAAAGAAGATGGTTATTCAAATACCTTGATATTAATTGTTGAAAAATTATGATCTTCCTCTTGGTTTTTATTATAATAATCACAATGTTAGAACAATAACTATACCTAATCCGATAAAAATATAAGACTTAATTATATTGAAATGAATTATAGAAGTCTTAGAAAATAATTTAAAAGTAAAAGGAAATTTATTGATAATACAGAAGGATTGAAAATAAGAGAAGCTTCTAGAGTTAAAAATTTGTATAACAGATACGAAATAAAAGATGAAAATTACACTTTTATTAGATGTTTTAACAATGTATAAATATGGTATTAAAAGAAAATATGTAGGGAAAGTATTGATGGAAAGAAGCTGTAAATAATCTTGAAAATAGCTTAAAGGACAGAGTAAAAGGGATCAAGACGAGCTGTTAGTTACTGCTGTAATAAAGAGGCTGTACTGGAATGTCGGGTTTACAACATTCATCAATAGGAAATAAAACCTAAAAGGAATTTTATGCAGGGTACTACAGGGACAGGTAAAACTGAACTTACAAAAGCTCTGTTGATATCTTTTTGGAGATGAAAATAATTGTATGATTTGATGTGAGTGAGTATTCTGAATCACATTCAGATCAAAATTATTTGGTGACACCTCAGGGTATGTAGGTTATGAAGCTGGAGGTCAATTAACAAATGCTATAAAAGAAAAACCTTTTTCTATATTACTTTTGATGAAAGTGAAAAGCTCATCCCTCTATAATGGATAAATTTCTTTCAAATACTTGAAGATGGTAGAATGACTGATGGTCAAGAAATACAGTGTATTTTTCTGAATCATTAATAATATTTACTTCAAATTTAGGAATAACAGTAATTGACTCTTCTGGAAATGAAAAAGAGAAATGTTAGTAACAGATGAAGCTATGAAGATATGGAAAAGAAAGTAATAAATGGAATCAAAGCTCATTTTAAACCAGAAGTTGTTAATAGAATAGGAAATAATATAGTTGTATTTGATTTTCATAAGAGATGAAGTTTCTCAACTAATTGTTAAATCTACAAATTATAAAATGAGAATGTAGAGAAAATTAAAAATTAAAGTGACTGTTAGTGAAGAAGTATTAGAGTTTTATTATAATTTAGCAAAAGAAAACATACTGAAATGGGTGGAAGAGAATAGGAAATATGATAGATAAGTACATAAAATGATCATCTGATTATATATTTCAATTCAAGAGAAAAGAAAGTGGAAATATAGTCTGCTTACATTGAGAATATAAACTTTAGAAGAGGTGAGTAAAATTTATGTTCAAGTATTGCTCAATAAATGATATTGGTGTCTTATATCATGAATGACGATAAATTAATGATTAACGATGTTATTGTTGAAAAGGCAGTTATAAAGGAGAAACTAAAAGATTATATAAGTGCTATACATGTGTGATGGAGTAGGTGGGCAGGCTGAAGGATATAGAGCGGCTCTTCTAACTCTTCAAAATTTAAAGAGTATGTAAAAGAGAATTTAACAAAAGATGAAGTTATTGATAGAAGGAAAATAAATACTTTTAATCAGAAAGATTCAAACAGATGAAAATAAAAGAAATGCTTTAAAAACAACATTAGTTTGGAATCTATTCAGATGATAATATTTTGATATCTATAATCTTGGAGACAGTGAGAGCTTATAGATATAGAAATGGCTATTTTTCAAAGATTAACAAGAGATGACTCACAATTCCAAGATGAATTAGATAAAGGGAAATTTAACTGAAAAATGAAATAAAGATTATCCTAAAAATATTATCACTAATTGTATAGGTTATTCTGATGAATGTAGAGTTAATATCTATACAAAGTATCGGTCTAGTTCCTAATGACATTATATTTTATGTTCAGATGGGTAACAGATGTTATTGATGATGTTACATTAAAAGGAATTTTTGATAAAAAGAACTCATTAGAGGAAACTTTAAAAAGAAATTCATGAACTTAGCTTTGAAAAACGGAAGTAAAAGATAATAAACTTTAATTTTAATTAAAAGGAGAAATAAATGGCTGATAATAATAGAATTATAACTACTCGTCTAAAATGAAGGAATTGATAGAGAAGCTACTGCACTCAAAATCAAAAATGTTGATGAGAAGCCACTATACCCCAAAATCAAAAATGTTGACAGAGACTCTACTATGCCCTCAAAAATCGAAAATTCTACTTCTAATATTGAAGATTTATTAGAATGCAACTTATATTTCTAATGATGGAAAGTTAAAATTTGAGTTAAAAAGGGAAAATAGACTAAATGTAACAAGTGGAGAATCTGTCCTTTTAAAGATGAAATTAATATTGATGGGGAAAAATAGAAGGTGTAGTAAAGAGTCCAAAAATTTGATCACAAAAATTTGAGAATGAGAAAGAAATTCTTCAGTGGTTTATGAGAAAAGAGAAAAGAAGTTGAAAGAAAATAGTTTAGCAAGAGTTATATCTTATGAAGAAAAGTAACTGTAGGATCAAAAAGAATATTTTATGAGAAGTTTATAGATACTATTGATGTGATTTATTTAATAAACAGTGGGGTATGATGAAATTGATTAGCCTACCATGCTTTACTTGAGCATTAAGATACCTACACTTAGTCATAGATTGTGCATAGAGACATAAACACACAGAAAATATTTATATTGAGGCAGATGGTACAAAGTATATTTAAGGAGATTTTGAGTATAGCTCACTATATGGGAGAGGAGTCAATAGATTTTTGATAATCAAAAATAGGAACTCCTGGATATAATTCACACACAGACTATTAGACTCAAAGAATGGAATAGTTTCAATGAGAATCAGATTACTACTCATTAGGGGCAGACATTATATACTTTATATGCTGAAGTAGAATTGATGTATAGAGATATTCTAAAAATGTCAATAAGTGGTGATGAGTTAATAAACTAATTGAAAAGATGAAAATATAATAATGAATACCTTAGAAATGCACGATTAAACGACCATCCGTTATTTGAAGGAAACTTTAATAAGAGGTTTATTGAGGAAAACTCTCTTGCTGATAGTTAAAGACGAGGGCATGAGATAAACAGGGATTATTCTTTAATGAGAGAAGTAAAAATGGTTGACGATGACATTTTCTGAACCTTTACGTGTGTGTGGTGAAAACTCTTTTCTCTAAAGAAGAAAATGTTTGAGTTTATGATTAAAAATACTGATGAAAATAGATGAAATTTTAAATTTTCAGTGGATTTCTAAAAATTTGCGATAATAGAGCTAGTGATAAAAGAGATGGAAACTATCGAATCTGAGTATTTAAAAGATGATGAGTCTGATATCAAATTTATAAACTTTGTAAGTTTCTGAAAAATGAAAGATGTCTTTATATGGGATAATAAAGAAATCAATGATCATAGGGTCTTCTAAATAATTTCAAGCTGGAGGCTTACTTCTCCAATAGAGGAGAGCTTCCAAAAGGGTACACACAAATTGAATATACCATCTGGCTTTATTGATAAACTTGTGAAGATATAAAAGATTGTGATTCTGAAGTAATAGCTTCAATATGTAATATTTATTTGATCCTAATAATGCACTTGAGAAAATTTGCTATCAAAAGGATTTAAATTCTTTAATTATGAGACTATCTTGATAGTAAGAAAAAGTGATAGAGAACACGAGCTTCTAAAAGCCTTATTAGCTTTACTACATATCTATGGAGTATCACAATATTAATACTAATAGTAATGAGTTTCTTGTAACACTTGAAGATATGAGTAAAGAAAATAATACTACAAATAAGGTATGAAAATTGTATTTAAAGTGATGATATTACTCTAGTGATGATACTTCTGTAAAAGAGAGACATACAAAAATTTATTGTTTATAATAGATGGTATTAGAAGAAGAATACAAAAGCAACTGGTGAAAGAGTCTAAACAAATGTAAAGAATATGCTTAGTTTTGAAATTTTACCTAATAAAATGAATATAATATAGAAATAGGAAAAACTCTTACTAACTTTGAAAGTGGTATCTAAAATTTGAAAATAGATTTGATAATCCTTATATTATGTCAAAAACTACTGACGATGATAATTATGACTTTAATTCTAACTAAATGTACTAATAGATATTTAAATGATACAACTAGATAGATCTGTGAAATTTTTCAAAACAGGGTTCTTCAAAATAAAGAGAAATTTGGTGGAGGTTAACAAAAGGTGCTTTTGAAGATACTAGTATTTCCTTTATTTTTGGTTTGCAATAATTTCTTTTGCTTTGGGATATACTATCAGAAGAAGTGATCTGTATATTAAATATATAACTATTGATAATTCTATAATTAAAGTGTTATTACGCAGATTTAGCTACATATTTTATTCAGTAGGGGTTTCATTTTTACCGTAAAAGCAGTCCATTTTCTTAGTAATGAATTCCACTTTCAATCATGCAAATGATTTTGAAAATAAACTCTATAAGATTTATAGTAAAACTATGATGGATTAATAACATCTTTAGCTTCAAATAAATAAGACTATAAAAATAAAGATGTTAAAAGACTTGATACTGATTATTAGGGATTTATCCAAAAACTAGATGAATTGAATAGTCTTAAAAAGAAAAATATCCTAGGGTTCTTGAAAAGTGCTGTGTCAATGAAAATTACAGCTTATTCTTCCTATATTTTCTATGATGGCTCTACTTGCTTATGTATTTATAGATTTTTAATATTTTAGTAACCATTATTTCATGTTTAAATTATATGCACTTCTTGTTAACTGCAGTAACATATGTAATGGTAATTGATTAATAAAAGACTTTATACTATTCAAAAAGTATAATTTTAATTTCTATCTCTAATTTCAATTGGAGGAATGTACTTTTATAAATACTCACTAGATCATACAGTAACTTACTATAATTTAGGTCTGTAAAACCTTAGATCTTCATGAAAGTAGCTGTTTTTGAGATGTTTCCTCTTTTAGTATTAACCAAAAACTTAACTAGTATTGTTGAGACAAATAGAAAATATTTAACTTCTGATATTATTAATCCCTGGAGTGTGTGATTCCACTTACTAACTTCGCATCTTGATTTAAAATTGTATTATTTCTATGGATTATTAACATTACCAGGTGCCATTGGAGATTTTCTCTACTCCTAATAATATGATTGGAATAGGTGTTATTTTATCTATAAAATAACTATTCTTACTATTAAGCTTATTCTCTTTTAGAAATGATCGGTACAACTATACTGAACTAAATGGTTTATTTGATATATTTACTTTGTTTATTGCAGGTGATCTTATGAGTATCTCATCCGCATAACACTGTGATAGAGCAAATTTTTAATTAAATAAAAATTGGTGATTAGATGAGTTAAATGAATTAAATAAAAAGAGAGCAATACTAAACAGAAGGTAATATTCTAAAAGAAATTGAAATATTGAGAGAAAGTCTTAAATGAAACTGAAAAACAATATGGTTTAGAAAGTGATGAATATATTAAAGGCTTTTAAATGAATTAGGTGGAACTTTAAAAATATGTTGGTTATTATGATGAGGCAGAAGCTAATTTACTAAAATCTTTAGAAATTATAAAAGAAAAAGTATGGAGATAACAATCTTCCTTATGCTACTAGCCTTTTAAATTTAACTGAGGTATATAGATTTGCACAAAAATTTAACCTGCTTGAAGAAAACTATAAGAAAATAGTTAAAATCTATCAAGATAACTCAGCTGATAACTCATTCTCTTATGCTGGGCTATGTAATAACTTTGGATTATATTATCAAAATGTTGGTAATATGAAAGCAGCTTATGACTTACATTTAAAAGAGCTTAGATATATTAAAGAATTATGATAGTGAAGAATACCTTCTTGAATATGCTGTAACATTAAGTAACTTATTCAATCCTTGTTATCAACTTGGAAATGAAAAGAAAAAGCAGTTGAATATCTGTATAAAGCTATTGAAAATTTTTGAAAATGTAGTAAGGGAACATCCACTTTACTCAGCTTCTTTAAATAATATGGCAATATATTATTACAACGAAAGACAATTAGAGAAAAGCTATAGAGTTTTTTTGAAAAGGCAGCAGAAATTTCTAAAAAAACTATGGGCTTAGATAGTGATAATTATAAGAATATTCTTAGCAATATAGAATTTATTAAAGAAGAATTAGAAAAAATCTAATACTAATTCTTCTCAAAAGACTAAAGTGAATAATAATGAAAGTTGAAGAAAATTCCAAAAAAGAAGATTTAAAAAATATTAAGGGTTTAGAACTTTCTAAAAAGATATTTTTTTATGATCTAGTTCTACCTGAATTTGATCTAAATAATGTACTTCCTCTATGTGCTTTTTGGTTTAGTTGGAGAAGGTTCAGAATGTTATGGTTATGATGATAAAATTTCTCAAGATCATGACTTTGGTCCATCAGTATGTATATGGCTAAGAAAAAGATGATTATTTAAAACATAAAGATAAAATCAATGAAGTATTTAAAAAGTACCCAAAAACTTATTTAGGCTTTCAAGAATTAAAAAGAAAGTGAATGGGGTTCAGATAGAAGAGGGCTTTTAAATATAGAAGACTTCTATTTTAAATTTTTAGGTTCTTCAAAAAAGCTCCTGAAACGATAGCTGATTGGCAAAAATTCCAGAAACTGCTTTAGTAACAGTTACAAATGGAGAAAGTATTTTTAGATAATTTAGGAGAGTTTACAAAATTCGTAATGATTTATTAAACTACTATCCTGAGCCAATGAGACAAAAATAAGATAGCTACTAGACTTATGAATATTTCACAACATGGACAATATAACTATACTAGATGTTTAAAAGAAATGATCTAGTTGCTGCTAATCAATGTCTATATCTTTTGTTGATGAAGTAATACATTTAGTATTTTTTATTGAAATAGAAGATATAAAATTTTCTATAAATGGTCTAATAGAGCTTTTACTAGATTTAAAAAAATCTTAGGAGAAGAAATACATAAATTATTAGAAGATATGGTGTTTGCACAAAATAAAATACCTTATGTAAGAAAAGATTTGTAAAGTCTTAGCTGAAGAGTTAAGAAATCAAAAATTAACTAACTGTGGCAGTGAATTTTTAGGGATTTAGGAGTGGATATTCATATAGATGATGAGTTCTTTAAAAATTACTCTCATGGTTGGACTAAAAATAAACACGCGTTCACTCATTTTATGAGTTTTTGTATAATGAATAGAGGTGAAAAATGAAAAAGAAAAGATAATTGAAGAAATCCTAGAAAAAGAATGGGAAGTATTTTTTTCTAATTTAAATAATATTGGTGGTAGAGCAGATTGCCAAGATAATAGAGAAGACTTTATTATTATGAGAAAATCTCAATGGGAAACTTTTAATGAAGAAACTCTGCTATCATACTTAGAAGATTTAAACTCAAAGAATAATCCTTTATTTCAAAAAATATGCTCAAATGATGAAGTATAATTCACCAGAAGAATATGAAAAAATAAAAAGATATTTTTAGAAAAAGCTAGTGATGATGATTTAGTAAATAAAAATTATGTTCATCTATATGGAATGGGAAAAAGAGTTTTTGAAAGATATCCTATATTTTCATCTATGGGCAGACCTCTTTATTCTTCAGAAGATGATGATATTGAAACATCTATAGAAACATATTTAAGAGGAGAGCTTTTATCATATTCTGAGAAAACTTTGAAGTTATATTTAAACTATGTTATTGATAATAAAGAAAAATATAAATCTAGCTATAAAAATATGGATAATTTAGCTAGAATGCAAGGGTTTTAATGACTCAAATGATGTTGAGGAATATTATAAAAATTTTTCTAAAAATTAAAGTTTATACTATAATATTTTAGATTCTTGTGATATTATATATATAGCTAAAAGCCTTTTATTTTAGCTTATTAATAAACTAAATAGAATTATTGGGGATTACTATGTTAAAAGAAAATATTATTAAAGAACTAGAGGGATTTAAAACTGAAAATAGATTTAGAACTATAAAGACTAATGATAAAAGTCTTTATAATTTTTCTTCTAATGACTACTTAGGTTTAGCAAATGATAAATCTTTATCTCAAAAGTTTTACGAAAAACTACACTTTTGATAATTATAAATTATCATCGTCTTCATCAAGATTAATAGATGGTTCATATCAAACTGTGATGAGATTAGAAAAAAGTTGAAGAAATTTATGGAAAGCCTTGTCTTGTTTTTAACTCTAGGTTTTGATGCTAATTCTTCAGTTATAGAAACTTTTTGATAAAAATTCTCTTATTATAACTGATAGATTAAATCATGCTAGCATATATGATGGTTGTATAAAACTCAAATGCTAAAGTTTTAAGATACAATCATTTAGATGTAGATGCTTTAGAAAATTATTAAAGAAAATACTCTAAAACTCATGATGATATCTTAGTTGTGACAGAGTCTATTTATAGTATGGATGGAGACTGTGCAGACCTTAAAAAAATCTGTGCTTTAAAAAGATGAATATAATTTCTACTCTTATGGTTGACGAAGCTCATTCTTATGGAGTATATAACTATGGTATTGCATACAATGAAAAATTAATTGATAAAATAGATTTTTAATTATACCTTTAGGTAAGGCAGATAGCTTCAGTTGGAGCTTATGTTATCTGTGATGAAATATATAAAAACTATCTAATAAATAAAAAGTAGAAAATTTATTTATTCTACAGCATTACCACCTGTAAATAATTTATGGAATCTATTCATTTTAGAAAATTTAACTCTTTTTTTCATGATAAGATTGAAAAAAATTGAAAGACTTAGTTAATTTTTCTTTGACTACTCTTTAAAAAGCTAATATTGAGACATCTTCAACAAGTCATATTATAAGTATAATTATTGGAGATAATCTTAAAACTATAAATCTTTCAGAAGCTCTTAAAAAGAAAAAAAGGTTATCTAATTTATCCAATAAAAAGAGTCTACTGTACCAAAGGATACTGCTAGACTTAGAATAAGTTTAACTGCAAATATGAAAAAGAAGACTTAGATGCTTTTTCTTTAAGATTTTAAAAAGCTGAAATGAAAAATTAGGTGTGATGTAAATGTCTAAAAATATATTTTTAATGGTTGGGCTATGGATCAAAATTTACTAAGCCCTCTTAAAATTCAACTGAATATGAAATAAAGTTATTAATTTTCCATATAATATCGATAAGACTTCTATAGATAAAGAGGATATCTTTATAGCTTATTCCTTTTGGAGTTTATTATCTAAATAAAGTTTTATCAGAAAATCAGGATTTAGTCTATGAAAAAGCTATTGCGATCAATGGACTTCCTGAGACTATTGGGAAAATTTGGTATCAATGAAAAATGTTTCAACATGACTCTTGAAACTTTAAATCAGGAAAAATCTAGAAAAATTTTTACTTAATATGGATATCGATGAAAGCTTTTGGAAGATCTAATAAAACTTTGGAAGAAGCTAAATATGAACTACAATATTTTAAAGACAACTATAAGACTATTCCAAAATTATATCAATTTTCTACTATATAGGTAAAAATGATAGAATTATTCCTGCAAATAAAGGTTGAAAAAAATATTGTCAAAACTAATAATATAGCTTATGAGTTAATAGCTTGTGGTCATTATCCTTTTTCATATTTTACTGATTTTCAAAGATATTATAAATATAAGAGAGGAAAATAAAATGAATTTTTGATAAGCACTACAGCACCTATGAAAAAGAATTCTTTAGCTCAAAAACAAGTAGCTGAACATCTCTTATCTTATATGAAAGATGCTGATATATTAAAAAGTGATGTTAATTCAATTTTTGAAAATAGGTTGTGGAACTGGAATTTTTACAAGAGAGTATAGAAAATTTTTCCTAAATCGTCTTTAATTTTTAAATGATATATTTGATGTCAAAAAGTTTTATAAAAAGATATAAATTATAATATTTTTTTATCAAAGAAAAATATTGAAGAAATTGATATACCAAAAAGTGATTTGGTTGTTTCAAGCTCAGTTTTTCAATGGATAGATGGTTTGGAAGATCTTATTAGAAATATATGCTGAGAATACTGATATCTTTATGTTTTCTCTACCTATGTTTTTGGAAATTTATTAGAAATAAAAATCATTTTTGACATATCTTTAAATTATTTAAAAATTGAAGAGATTGAAAAATTATTGCTAAAATACTTTCAAAAATTTAAAACATATAAGGAAACTATAAAGATAGATTTTTGAAAAATCCTTTATCTGTTTTAAGACATTTAAAATATACTGGAGTTACAGGTTTTCAAAGAGCTCCTTTTTCAAAAATAAAAAGCTTTTAAAGATAACTGTTTGACTTATGAAGTAGCTTATTTTATTTGTCAAAAATAAAACTATAAGAGCAGTTATATCTAATATTCTTAATTCAAAAGTAAAAACAAGGATTTGCATTACTGGAAATTTTACGATAAAAATCAGAATCACGAATGGAGCTGTAAGTAAATGCGTCGTACGATGTCTGATCGCTACGCTCAGAGACTCGACAATTACAGCCCATTCTTGATTTTTTTATCGTTAAGAAATTTCACTCAGTAATGAACTATTTTTTTACTTTTTATTATTTTGTAATAAGTCTTTTTATAGTATGGTATTATATAGAAAAAGTGTATTAAAAGGGAAAATCTTAAATGAAATTTAAGCATATATCAAAAACAAGTTTTTAAAAATGATGTAATAACTGTATTTGAAGAAACATTAGCTCTACCTAATGACAATGTTGTGACATGGACTTTTCACTGGGAAAAAGAGGTTGTAGCTATAATAGCTGAACTTGAAAATGAAATCTTTTTTTGTTAAAACAATATAGACCTGCAATAAAAAAAGAACTTATAGAAATTCCTGCAGGTTTAGTTGAAAAAGGTGAAGATATACTAGATGCTGCAAAAGAGAATTTGAAGAAGAGATTGGATATAGAGCAAATAAATGGGAAAAAAATATGTACTTACTATAATTCAGCTGGAATAAATGCTGGACAGTATCATTTATTTTATGCTACTGATTTAGTAAAAACTCAACAATCATTAGATGAAAAATGAATTTTTTTAGAAGTTGTTAAAATTCCTTTTAACGATATAGATATTTTTCTTTTTGAAGACTCTAAAACTATGCTTGCATTAAGTTATTTGAAGATAAAAAGAAGGTGTCTTATGAAGCAAATAAAAGTATAGTTATTTAAATTATAATCAATCAGCAAATAATGAGCTTTTTATCAACAATAGAAAAAGCTTCCAGAAGATAACCTTATTATTGTTGAAAAATGAATTAGCTAAGAAAACAATATTTTGCTTATATAAATAAAGGACAATTAAGAGTAAAAACTAATCTTATCTCTTTTGAAGATTTTTAGATAAAATTTTTATTTCAGATAAAAAAATTCTAAAAGATATTAAAAGATTCTTTTTATTTTATTCATACCTTAAAGATGATATTAAGAAAAAAATTGAATATTACTAACTATTTTGATTGTATAGAAATTGCTGATGATTTCTTTGAGTTTTTCTTATATAAGAAATAAGGAAGATTTAGAAAGTTTGAACTTATCTAAATGGCAGGAAGAAAAAGTTTGAACTATTTTTGAAATAAAAATGAAATGGATAAATTTTTAAAAAGAGAACTCTTATCTTCCAAGTGATTGGCTTTACTCTATAACTAATTTAAAACTAGATTTTTAAAAATATAAAAACTAGTCTTTTTTGATATTGTTGATTTTTCCATATAATTTCTCAAAGATTTTAGAAACTTTAAAAAAATTATTATGATATAGAAATTTATATTACAAATGGAAGATAAAGACTTTCAATAGAGATAAATTAAAATTAAATAAAAGTTAGTCTTATAGATAAAAAAATGGATATAGAGCTTGCAAAAATATTCAAACGAATTAGAACTTTATACTATGATTTTATCAAGACAATATGACAATTATTACACAACAGATGCTAACAAAGAAGATAGATACTCTATATTTACAAAATCAAATAAATACTATTTGAATGATACAAAAATTCTATAAAATAATTGAAACTTATCTTAATCTTTTTAAATGGAATAGATCATAGAAAATAAAAAAATCTTATAGATATTTTTTCTAGTAAAAAGAAAAATATATTTAACTCAGCCTTTTATGGAATTCTATGGTCTTGATGTTGAAGACTATAAATGTTTTGAAAAAAATTATTTCTAGAGATTATAGATATATTTCATTAAATCTATTGAGAGAAGATTATTATTCTCATTTTTTTAAAATGATGATGAAAAACTTGAAAGATAAAGTTAAAATCTAATTTTTGAAACTTTAGATAGTATTGATAATATTAACAATATAGATGATTTAAATAATTTTCTATGCACTAATTTCTTTAGTTCAAAAACTGATATAGATTTCTTTATGGAGAATAAATTTGATAGTCTATATGATAAAATTTATGAAATTTTAGGACTTTTAAATTCTAATGAAAAATATAGAATTCTTTCATAGCTTTGATAGTTTTTTTCAAAACAAATATAGGTAAGAATATCTTTACACTATTTTTCAACTACTTAAATAAAATTGATATCTATTCTATAGAGAAAAATCAAAAATAAAGATAAGGAATTAAAGAATTTAAATTTAATTAAAATATTCTCTTAAAAAAATTTAGAGAATTCTGCTCTTGTATATGCTGATAGCCAAAGTTTACCAAAAATAAAAGCTAATAACAATTTATTTACAGAGCAACAAAAAAATAAAGTTAGCTTTTAAAAACAAATGAAGATGAAATTCTTATACAAAAAGTATAGAGTTTTTCAGAATATATTAAATTTGGATAAGATTACTGTTTATTCTTTGGTAAATCAGGATATAAATATTGATTTCTCTCCTTTCGTATATGAACTTGTGAAATAAATATTCTGCCAAAGAACATAATACAAATGATTTAAAAAGGATTTTTTGAAGCATGTTATTTACAAAACAAAAACTGAAGATTTCAAAAAGATCCTGTATTTTTTAGAGCATTTTCAAAAGAAAAATACTGATTTCATAAATAATACTTTAACTATAGGAGCATATGACTATATTTTATTAAAGAAGAATGAAACTTTTCTTTTTCTAGATAAAATTTGTGGAATTGAGAGTATTAGTGAAACAAGTCCAGTTAATGGTATGTCTCCAAAAGGTTTTAGGAAATATTTTACACAAAACCTTAGAAGATATATTTAAGACTAATTGGAAAAAAATATATTAAAAGATAGTACTAATTTAATTCTTTCAAAAGAAGAAATAAAAGAATATTTAGAAAGACATATATGGAAAGAAAAATTAAAAAAATAGAAAAACTTTTATGGAGCTGTATCTTGATGAAGTTTTTGTTCCCTAGATTAATTAACAATATAGAAAATTTCTTAAAAAGTCTTATATGAGGAATTAAAGGATAGTAAAATCCAAAGAATAGAAGCTGAAAAAGAATCTACAACTAAGAATGTATCCTACCTAGAACATAAAAGGAATACAAGTTATCTTAAATGGTAGAGCAGACTTACTTATAGAAACTGATAAAGCTAGATATATTATTGATTTTTAAGACAGGAAGCTATAATAAAGATCAATTAGAATTCTATTCTATAATGTTTTATGGTTCAGATAACTCTCTACCTGTTTACAGTGCTGCTTATAATTTCTGGGAAGAAGAAAAAGATTTTTGACTTCAGTAAACATCTAATAGCTCAATTAGATGAAAAAAAGATAATAATTTTTAAGACTTTTCTTAAAGAATTCTTAGAAACTAAATATTATATTCCACCTAATAAAAAGTAGTTTAAAGGAAAATGACTTTGATTTTTAATGAGTATTATAGATATAAGAATATAATAGCCTTAGAAAAATGGGTGATTTTTGATGAACAAAATTAAAAAAATTTAGTTGTAAGTGCCAGTGCTGGAACTGGAAAAACTTATAGACTTTCTCTTGAATATATTGCTGCTCTTTTCTAAAAAGCTAATGCAGAGGCTATTGACTATAAAAATATTTTGGTCATGACTTTTACAAGAAAAGGCAACTGCTGAAATAAAAGAAGGAATATTAAAAAAATTAAGTGAATTTATTGAAATCTATGATATTTGTAAATACTCTAAACTTTCAGTAAGAGAGACTATTTTTAAATAATGAGAATTTAGATGAAAAGAAAAAACTAACTATATCAATCTTATTGAGAGTATAGAAAAAGATTGAAAAAGGTTTAATTGTTGATAGAGAATTTTTAGATAATTTATCTAATGTATATAAGGATATTATCAGAAATAAAGAAAAAAATTAAAAATCTATACTATAGATGCTTTTTGAATATAATCTTTAAAAAAATATAGTTATAAATTTAATGAAGATAAAATCATATTCTTTAATAGATGAAGCTGAGAACTCTGCTTATTATAAAAAAAGTTCTTGAAAGTATCTTTACTAATAAAAATTATTTAATGACTTCAAGAATTTTTACTGAAAATTCTGAAAAATATAGATAACTATATTTCAGTGGTTAATGAATTAATCTCTTCTAGATGGAAGTATATTTTTATCATTGAATGATAATAAAGAATATATAAAGAAAGAAAAAGCTTAGTATTGATGAAAAAAACCTGTAGAGATTTTTAAGAGAGCTTTTCTCATATCTAGAAAATGATGCAAAAAGATTTAAATGATGTATTAAAAATGACTGTAAAAATCTATATAGGAAAAAAACTCCTGAAGCTCAAAGAGAATTATTAGTTAAAAATGCTAATTTCTTTTTCAAGATGGTACAGCAGGCTTAATATACAATGGAAATAAATTAAAAAAAGCTACAGATAAAGAATATAAGAATATTTAATTTCAAGACAAGAAATCTTAAAAGAAAATTTAGCAAAAAGAATATATAATGAAATTTTAATACCTTATGAGGAAAAAGATTTTTGAACTGAGCCTAGAAATTTTTTTAGACTTTACGATATGTTTAAAATAAGAGATAAAAATTTTACTTTTTAATGATATTGCTATCTACACTTATATGGCTATTTTCAATAAAGAAAATGGTTTAATGAATGAAAATGGACTTACAGATGTCTTTTTTGAAAGCTTAGATATGAATATAGAAACTATTTTCATAGATGAGTTTCAAGACACAAGTATATTACAATGGAAAATACTATATGAATTTACTAAAAAGCTAAGATAGTAGTTTGTGTTGGAGATGATAAACAAAGTATCTATGGTTGGAGAGATGGAGAAAAAGATTATTTGAAAATCTTGAAACTATTTTTAAAAGGCAAATCCAGATACATTAAAAATCTTATAGAAGTGACATTAATATCGTTTCATATTGTAATGAATTTTTCTCTGCCATTTCTAGAAAAAGATAATTGGGCTTTTTAAACCAAGTGAAATTAATTCTAAAAATCAAGGCTATGTAAAAAGCAATATGTATGAGTGACCTTGATAAAGAAGCTAATATTTATTCAGTTCTCTTAGAAGAATTAAAAAGCTTTTGAACCTTATGACAATGTAGCTATAATAGCAAGAACTAATAATGAGCTTAATGAGATAGCTCAACTTTTAGAAAATGAAAAATACCATATATTTTTGAATAATGAGAAGGATATTTCTGAATATCCTGGAATTTTTTGAATGCTTTTGAGCTTTTTAAAATATTTGATCTATGAGAATGAACTAGCTTTTATTTAACTTTATTTCTTCACCACTTAGTAACATAGGAACAGAAGATATTGAAGTTTTACTAAAAAAATAAAAAGAAGTACTTTCTTATATAAACTTCTCTCAAGATAATAATTTTATACTTTCTTTGGAAAATAAGAAAATTATAAAACTTTTAAATAAGATTATAGATATTAAAAAGAATTTTAAAATTTTTAAAAGTTCAGAATTTAATTTATGAAATTATAAAAAAATTCCAATTTTTAGATTATTTTTTCTAAAAGAAAAACGAAGTTAAAAATATTTATGACTTCTATCTTTTAACTAATTCCTATCTTTCTGTTTTAGATCTATTGAATGACTATAATGATAATAAACTTATTCTTGCAGATCTGAACTCAAATAAAAAAAGGAATTGAGCTTGTTACTATACATAAATCTAAAGGTTTTAGAGTTTAAAACAACCTTTGTGATAAAAATGATAAAAATCTAAAGGGATTTGATATCAACTTTTTTTATTTGAAATGAATGAAACATATGATAAAACTACTTTTTCTTTATTTGCTAAAAAGGTTATAAAAATATTTTTGAAAAGCTGTTTTGAAGATAAGGTTCTTGAATATATCAAAAATTCAAGAAGAAGAAACTAACAATTTTTTATGTTGCTTTTGACAAGACCTAAAAAATAATCTTGTAATTCTATATAATGATAGACTTTTTGAAGAAAAAACCTTAGAAAGATTCTAACTTTAAAAGATTTCTTCTCATGTGAAATTGGAGAAATACATAGAAAAATAGAAATTATTGAAGTAGAAAACTCCTAAGGAAATTTCATATAACTCATCTTCTTATTTTTAAATTCAAATATTGAAAATGAAGAAGTCGATAATTTTGAAGTAAATAATAGTAAATTTTTACTTGAAACAGAAGAAAAAAAGAATGATAGGTATTTTTAGTTCACTACTTTTTGAAAATTTAAAATATGGAAGCGAAGAAGAAGTAGCCTTTGCTAAAAACTTATGTTATAAAAAAATATCTATCATATTTTTGGAAAGAAAAAGCTAGATCAAATATTCTCAAAAGAAAACATCGAAATGTTTTTAAATAAAGATAAAGAAATTTTTTCTAAAGAAAATGGAATCATATTTACAATGAATATGTTCTCTATGATGCTATAGATAAAAACAAAGAATATAGAATAGATAGACTTATGATAAAAGATAATGATGATGGTACAGGAGAAATCTATATAGTTGACTATAAGACAGGTGGAAAAAAATGAGAAATCAATTAAAAACTTATGCTTCTGTATTAAAAAAGACTTTTAAAGAACTTAAAAATTATGAAAATAAAAACTAATTTTTAGAATTTGATGTTTTTAATTTGATTAATATCGTTAAATGCTGTATTATTAAAATAGTTATTTAGAAATAATATTTTAATTTAGGAGGATATATGAATAAACAAAAAAATTAGCAAAAGATTTAATTAAATTTTATAGATGAAAGTCCATCTAATTATTTTGCTTGTATCAATGCAAAAGAAATTTTAAATAAAAATGGTTTTCACTGAGCTTTCTGAAGCTGAAGAATGGAAATTAAAAAGGTGAAAAAGTACTATGTTACTATAAATGATAGTGGAATTATAGCTTTTACTATAGGTACAGATAAAAATTTATAAATCAGGATATAGAATAGCTGCTTCTCATACAGATAGCCCTGGTTTTTTTAATTAAACCTAATCCTGAAATGAATAAAAAAAGACTATGATATTTTTAAATACAGAAGTTTATGGTGATCTATTTTAAGTACTTGGTTTGACAGACCTTTATCTTTTTAGTGGAAGAGTGTTTTGTTGAAGGGATTCTGCTTTCAAACCTAAGAAATATTTTTATTAATTATGATAAAGATATATTTATCATTCCTTCTCTTTGTATACATCAAAATAGAGGAGTTAATGATGGTGTAGCTATTAATGCTCAAAAGGATACTTTACCTCTTGTTAGTATTTCTAAAGACAAAAAAATAAATTTTCTTTAATAGCATTACTAGCAAAAAGAATTAAAAGTAAAAGAAAATGAAATTTTTAAGTTATGATTTAAGTCTACACTCAAGAGAAAAAAAGGTTGCCTATTAGGTGCCAATGATGAGTTTGTATCTGTAGGAAGATTAGATAACCTTGCTGCTTTCCATGCTAGTCTTAATTCTTTAATAGATAATAAAGATAAAAAGAAATACTTGTATAGTTGTTGGTTATGACAATGAAGAAATAGGTTCTCATACAATACAAGGAGCAGATAGTCCGACTTTAGCTAATATATTAGGAAGAATTTCTAATGCTATGGACTTAACTTTTAGAAGAACATGAACAAGCTTTAGCTAAATCTTTTGTTATTTCTAATGATGCTGCTCACTCTATACACCCTAATTATTTAGAAAAAGCTGATCCAACTAATGAGCCTAAAATCAATTGTGGACCTGTAATAAAAGATGGCAGCTAATAAATCATATATAACTGATGGGTATTCAAGAGCAGTTATAGAAAAAATTGCTAAAGATGCAAAAATTCCTTTACAAATTTTTGTAAATCGTTCAGATGTTCGTGGAGGTTCAACAATAGGACCTATACAACAATCTCAAATAAGAATACAAGGTATAGATATAGGAAGTCCATTACTTTCTATGCACTCTGTCAGAGAATTAGGGTGGAGTTGAGGATCATTATAACTTATATAAATTAATTTCTGAACTTTTTAAAAAAATTAAAATTTGATAAAAATCTCTGAATGGTGTTATAATTTTTTTCCATAATTTCTAAATATTGGAGGTAAAATTATGGCTATACATCTAGTCTAGATATACTAGAAACAGAAATTGCTATAAAAAAAGTTAAAAGATTTTTTTGAAAGTCATCTATCAAAAGAATTAGATTTACTAAGAGTTTCAGCACCTTTATTTCGTTATACCAGAGTCTGGTCTTAACGATAATTTGAATGGTACAGAAAGGCCTGTTTCATTTTGATACAAAAAAATGGTGAAAAGAGTTGAGATAGTTCATTCTCTTGCTAAAATGGAAAAGAATGGCTTTATACAGATATAATATTGAAAACCATAAAGGTATATATACAGATATGAATGCTATAAGAAGAGATGAAGATACAGATTTTATCCACTCTTATTATGTTGACCAATGGGATTGGGAAAAAAATTATTTCTAAAGAAGATAGAAATGAAGAATATTTAAAAAGAAGTTGTAAGAAAAAAATTTACTCTGTTTTTTTAAAAGCAACTGAAGATTATATTACTAAAGAATATCCTAAACTTACTAAGAAGTTACCTGAAGAAATAACTTTTATCACAAGTCAAGAACTTGAAGATAAATATCCAACACTTACTCCTAAAAAAATAGAGAACATGCTGCTGCTAAAGAGTATGGAGCAATTTTCTTAATGAAAATAGGGGAAAAACTTACTTCTGGTGAGAGACATGATGGAAGAGCTCCTGACTATGATGATTGGGATTTAAATGGAGATATCATATTTAACTACCCTCTTTTAGGTATAGGTCTTGAATTATCTTCAATGGGTATAAGAGTTGATGAAAATTCTTTAGAAGAACAATTAAAAATATCTCATTGTGAAGATAGAAGATCAATGCCATATCATCAAATGATTTTAAATAAAGTTTTACCATATACTATAGGTGGTGGAATTGGTCAATCTCGTATATGTATGTTTTTTTCTTAGATAAATTACATATAGGAGAAGTTCAAAGCTTCTATTTGGTCTCAAGAAGTTCATGAAATTTGTAGACAAATGAATATTAAATTATTGTAATCAAAAAGAGCTATTGCAGGTTTTAAATTGCATAGCTAGCTCTTTATTTGTTTTTTATTTAGCTTCTATCCAAAGAACAGCGTCTTGAGATAATTCTTTTCCATTATGTTTTAATTCTCCACCTGCACCTAAAGCAGCAAATCCCTCAATATCCTTTATGAACTGGAACAAATGAGAAATATCCATTTTCATCTGCATAAATAACAGTTGCAGTTTTATCTTTTTGTAATTCTCCCTACAAATTTTGAATTTTTTTAATATTTGAATTTAAGTATTCTATTTCTATTTCAGCATTAGCAACAGCCTTTTCCATCTTTATCTACAACTTGTCCCTCTAAAGATTTCTCCTTTCCAAGTTATAGGATTTGATAATGGGAATTATTTCAGGATATCCATTAGCTAATCTTTTATTCCAATCAGTAGCTAATTCATCTTTATTTACTAATACTTTTTGTTATTTGTTGAATATATACATCTTCTGCAGATTCATAGTATGGTGCTGGAACAACAACTAGTCCCCAATCTCCTCCACCTTTTTAATCCAGAATTTTTATCTAAAATTAAATTTATAAGAAGTAACTTGTTTTTGAAGCTAGATCCAAATTTAGAAGCTTTTAAATTAGCTTTTAAGTCTTTCTTTTCTCCATTATGTACTGAGAAAAAAATTCTACAACAGGCTGTATAGTTCCTTTTTTCATCTTTTTCCCATATCCATACTGTGTGCTTCTACTCCATCAGCAGGGTGAGTGAATATTAATTCAAATGGAACAGATGATTTCCCAGAAATATCAGAATCAGGAGTGTAAACCATTTGAAAAAGTGTGCAAAAAGCAGACATAGACATAGTAGCTACAAGAGCTCCAATAAGTAATTTTTTTGATAACATATTTTTCCTCCTCAATTTATTTTTGTTTAGCAAAAATTTAATTCTTTTTATTATAACACTCCTTACTTTTGTCTGTCAAATTTAAAAAAATATTTTTATAAAAATAGACAATATGTAAAAATATTGTCTTATTTTATGATTTTAATTTTTTCTTCTTATTTTTATAGTCAGGCATATTTTTTTCAACCAGAGCCCCAAAAACTTTTTGATGATCCATATAGAAAATATGACATATCTCATGAAGAACTACGTAATCTATACTTTCTATATCTTTTCTCAATTAAATCTATATTGAAACTAATATAATTCTCTCTTCTATGATATATACCCCAAGCAGAAGAAAGTTTTTTTATTTTATAATAATTTATTTCAGTATTTAGTAGTTTGGTATATTTTTCTATAGCTTCATCTATAATCTCTTTTTAATTTATTATATTTCCATTCTAAAAATTTCTTTTTCAACTTCAATTTCTTCACTATTCTTTGTATATATAAATATATTTCTGTCAGTTAAACTTATTCTTTCTAAATCTGACTGAATAACTTTTTCTACTTTCTTACCTAAAATCTTTATACTATCATCTTTTAAATTTTTCTAATTTTTTTCTAATGTTTTTTTCTATCCATTCTTTTTTTAGATAGAACAAAATTTTTCAATATCCTTGCTAGTTGCAGATAAAGGAGCTGATACTGCGATAGTTAGAGTCAGGATATATCCTCAAAATAAAATTTTTGATTTTTCTTTTTGTAATTGTATATTCCATTAACATCACCTTGATAATATTATAACAAATTTTAACCATTTTTTTAAGAATAATATGATAAAATTAAGCAAGATAATTAGGAGGCAATGATGAAAGATAATTTACAAAGATTAAAAATCAAATATATAATTTTTTTATTACAATATTTTTTTACTATTTTATATAAAGGAGCTGAATTTCTATACTCGTACCCTAGATTATGTTCCTTCATATTTTTCATGACTTGGGAGAAAAATACCTTTTTAACAATTTTTTATGTTACCCTATATGACTTCAGCACCTTTTTTTCTTTTGGAACTTTTTCTCACTATAAAAGATGAAAAATTAAACTTTTATGTAAAACAAGCAATATTTTTTTAACTGTGGTTTCTATTGCAATATTTTTTATTGTTCCTATGAAATTTTATTTTCCCAAACCTGAGATAGCTAATCCCATTTTTTTAACTTTTTCTATGTCTTAGGTCAATTAGATAGCAGTTTTAATCAATGTCCCTTCCTTACATGTAAGTTTTGCTTTTTCTTTCTATTGCAATCTATTGTAAAGAAATGAAAACAAAATTAAAATATCTTATTTCTATATGGGGCTTTTTAATTGCAATTTCAGTTCATTTTGTATATCAACATCATTTTATTGATTTTGTTGGAGGCTTTTATAATGTTTTTAATAACATGGTACATCTTTCCAAAATTCATAAAGTCAGTTAGAAGTAAAAATACTTCGTTACTGAGTAGATTTCTTAACGATAAAAAGCAAGAATTCGCTGTAAATTCGACATCTGTAAGAAACTCTAAATGAACAAGTTCATTAAGCTTTTTAAAGATCGCTGCTCAAACATGTCGACATTTACTCGGCTCATTCTATTTGATTTTTATCTAAAAATCTACATTCGTAACTCATTTATTTTTACTTTATTTCTTAAAGACTTATGAAAAATTTTTAAAAATAGATCCAGTTCTATGTTGATTTCTCTTTCACCTGTTTTTAGTCTATATTCAATATATAATAATTCTTTTAATTTGTTTTCTAAAAATTCTTCTGAAAAAGTAAGTTAAACTATTTAATTTAAGAAAAATTGTATAAAGGGTGTTGTGCTTTAAAATTTCTTCCTATAAAAAGATCTGAGAAATCATTGTATAGCTCTTTAAAAACATTATAATTCATATGTTGTGAAATTTTTTTCCACTATTTATAAGGGAAGTTAATTTTAAAAAGACTATTAATTCATCAGCTAACATATATACAATTCCTAGATAAGAATCTTTATTTATTTCTAAGAAATTTAAAACATCTGTAAAAATTTTTTTAGTCTTAAAAAAGTTTTCAACTAAGTCTTTCATATTATATTCTTTATCAATACTTATTAAGTTTTTAATTTTTTTCAAAAGAATATGGCTGCCCATCTAAAAAGCAGCTATTTTTATTTGTCTCATTTTTTTATATGGTAATAATCACTTCCTAAAAGCTCAATTAAATCTTTAGCATCTCTTTCAGTAATATTTAAATTATCTTTAACATAATTTAAAAATTATGTTGTTTTCTTTTATAAGAGTACAATCTAAAAAAAGTAGCAATATCTTCAATGGCTTTTTATACTTGTCTTAGTTATTTCATATTCAGTAACAATTTTCCCATATTGTATAGGAACATTATAAATAATTATAATGTTTTTTTCATTTAAATCATAGTTTTTAAAGTTTTAAAAAGTTTTTTGAATACCTGAACTTTTTAAAGTTTCTGCTCTTTTTAACACTAAAAAAATCAACTGTTTTTAAAAATTGAATTTATTTGTAAAGCAGATAAAAATTCATCCTCTTCTTTCAAAAGCACAATCATAATACTTAGCTGAAATATTAGGATATTTTTTTCTAAAATCTCTTCTGTTTTCTTTTCTGTTTCAAACTCTATCATTGGAGAATTTCCATATAAAAAGTAAAAACATCTTTTCCTCCATATAATTAAAAATATTATTATTTTTATTATACTATTTATGGTCTTTTATTTCAAATTTTAAAAAATTATTTTTTTCTCTTGACAAAATATTTTTTACTGTATCCTTATAAAAATAAAAACACGAAGGAGGATACCATGAAAAAAACTTACATAAGATTAATACAACTAATCAATACTGGTGGGGATATACAAATGAAAATTGTATATCTTAATTTTGTATTGTTAGAAAAATCTTTTAAGAATATTTTATGGTATCTTATGAAAAAGCAATCTAACATGGTTGCTTTTTGTTACCAAAAATTTCTTAAAACTACACTAAATTTGGAGGAAAAATGAAAAAGAAGTTTATTTATTTATGTTTAATTGTAACTATAGTATTGTTAGGATGTTTTTGGAAAAGAGAAAGAAAAATGAAGAAGTTGTCAAAACTAATGAAGAAAAAGTAATCACAATAGCAGAAAAAGCTGAGATTAAAACATTGGATCCACAAAAATACAGTTGATTCTGCTTCATTATCAGTAATACAAATGATTAATCAAAGATTATTTAAAATAGATAACAATGGAAATATAATTCCAGAAATAGCAGAAGAAGCTACAAAAGTTGATGAAAAACTACTCTTATAAAAAAATAAAAAGATTTATTTTTAGTAATGGAGAACCTGTAACAGTGGATGATGTATTATTCTCATTGAATAGAGCTAAAGAATCTCCAGAATGACTCAGATTTCTATATGATAGAAAGTTTTTGAAAAAGTAGATGACTCTACAATAAAAAGTTAAAACTTTTTATGAAGCAGGAAATTTACTTCATAAATTAGCTTCTATGGGAGCTTCAATTATGAGTAAGAAAGCCTTAGAAGAAAATGAAACAAATATAGTTGGATCTGGAATGTTTAAATTAAAAAGAATGGGTAGCAGGAGATAGATTAGTTCTAGAAAGAAATCCATACTTTAAAAGATGCTAACTCAAATATTAAAGAAATAGTTATAAAGTTTATTCCAGAAGCAAATAGCAGAATGATAATGCTAGAAACAGGTGAAGTTGATATTGCTGAAAGCTTTACTACCTTTAGATTTTCAAAAAAATATCAAAAGAAGATGATAAGTTTGTATCTGTTGAAATGCAATCTTCAAGCAATATGTTTATAGGATTTGATTTAAGAGATAAACATTTAGCTGATAAAAGAGTAAGACAAGCTATTGCCTATGCAATAAATAATCAAGATATAGTTGATAGCATATACAATGGAAGTGCAACTGTTGCAACATCTCCTATACCCTAAAAATTACAACAGGGCATAATGAAAATTCTAATCCTTATACACAAAATATAGAAAAAGCTAAAGAACTTTTTAGCAGAAGCTGGATATGCTGATGGCTTTAATATAGTTTTAAATGTAAATGAGGATAACCAAAGAGTTGATACTGCAGTAGTAATCCAAGATAATTTAAAAGCTATTGGGATAAATGTAGAAATAAAAACATATCAATGGGCTTCATATGTAGCCTTTGTAGAAAATCCTGCTCAAGAAAAAGGAATGTTCTTAATGGCATGGAATATAGCTAATGATGATCCTGATGAACTTCTATATCCACTTTTATCATAGCTCTCAAATAGATGCTCATACTAATGTTGTTTTTCTATAAGAATGAAGAGTTTGACAACTTAATATCAAAAGCAAGAGAAACTACTGATAAAGAAAAAAAGAATAGAATTATATAAAAAGGCTCAAGATATTATTCAAGAAGAATTACCACATTATGCAATATTATATCCTATGCAAAATTTTGCATATAAGAAAAGTATAAAAAGGTATTGAAGTTAATAAAAGAGGATACTTTAATTTTTCAAAACACAATAGTAGAATAAAGAGCTAAAATAATCCCTTCTTGTTATTTTTAGTAAAAACATATTATACTGATAAAGTTAACTAAAATAATAAGCGAGGTAAAAATGAATAAAACTTTTTGAAAAATGTTAGAAAAAAACTATTGGTAGATTTAGAAAATTATCTGCCTTTATTGGCTGGGAAAGCTTGTAGCTTTCTTACTTGTATGTTTTATATGGCCTAAAATATCAAAATTTATGTTGAAACTTTTTAGATAAATCTAGAACATTAAAAAAATAATGACCCTTTACTTTTATCATTTTTTAAAATCTTTAGTAAAAGCAATTATGTATGTTATAGAAGCTTTTCTATTAATAGGAATTATAGGAATAAAAGGCTACATCTCTTGTAACAATTTTAGGTACTGCTGGAGTTGCTGTAGGTTTAGCTTTTACAAGGTAGTTTAGCTAACCTTGCCAGTGGTATCTTAATTCTATTCTTTTAAAGCAAGTTTCTAAAGGGGATTTTGTTTCAAGTTTAGATAAAACTATAGAAGGAACTGTAGAAAGTATACATATCTTATATACAGTTATAAAGCAAGCTAATGGACCTTTGATTTTTGTTCCTAATAATCAAATAGCTAATGCTTCTATTATTAACTACTCTAGAAATCCATATAGAAGACTTGATTTAGTTTATTCATCTTCTTATGATGTTCCTGTTGATAAAGTAATATCAGTTTTACATGAAGTTGCTAATGATGAAAAAAAGAATTATTAAAGATAATCCTGATATGCCTATTTCTATAAGTTTAAATAAACATAATGCTAGCTCACTTGACTATATTTTTCAGAGCTTGGGTAAAAAAAGAAGACTATCTTGATGCTATGTTTGCATGTAATGCTAATGTTAAAGAAATATTTTTGACCAAAAACAATATTGAAATTCCATATAATAAATTAGATTTATATATGAAAAAGTAATTTATTTGCAACACTCTCTATAATAATGTATAATTTAATATTATGATAATTAACTAGGAGGTATAAATGAAAAATTATTTTTTATTGTTTTTTTGGCAACTATAATGTTAGTTTCGTGTGGGGATAGCAAAGATGAAAATACTCTGTATGTATATAGTTGGGCTGATTATATTCCACAATTTGTCTATGAAGATTTTTGAAGCAGAAACTGGAATCAAAAGTTGTTGAGGATATTTATTCATCAAATGAAGAAATGTATACAAAGATAAAAAGCTGGTGGAGAAGGATATGATATCATTATGCCATCTAGTGATTATTATGAAATAATGATGAAAGAAGATATGCTAGCAAAATTAGATAAATCACAACTTGAAAATACTAAAGTATATTGATGATGCTTATATGGCAAAATTAAGAGAGTTTGATCCCTGAAAATGACTATGGAGTTCCTTATATGAGAGGGTATTACTTGCATAGCAGTAAATACAAAAATTTGTTAAAAGATTATCCAAGAGATTACACTATTTATGATAGAGAAGATTTAGCAGGAAGAATGACATTATTAGATGATATGAGAGAAGTTTTTGTTCCTGCCTTAGCTTTTAAATGGTTATAAACAAGATGCTGATTCTGAGGAAGCTATGGAAAAAGCAAAAAGCTAAAGTTTTAGCTTGGAAAAAGAATATTGCAAAATTTGATGCTGAATCTTATGGAAAAGGATTTGCTAATGGAGATTTTCTGGGTAGTACAAGGATATCCTGATAATATCTATAGAGAACTTTCTGAAGAAGATAGAAAGAATGTTGACTTTATTATTCCACCTGGTGACCAAGGGATATTCATCAATAGATTCATTTGTAATTTTAAAAGATTCTAAGAATATTGAAAAATGCTATGAAATTTATAAACTATATACATAGACCTGATGTTTATGCAAAAAAATCTCTGATTTTATAGAAATTCAAGTATAAATTTAGAAGCAGATAAACTTGTTACTAAAAACCTTTATATGATGTTAGTAAAACAAAAAGATGCTCAACTTTTAATAGATATTGGGGATAAATTAAATATACAAAATAAATACTGGCAAGAAATTTTTAATAGCAAAATTAATTTAAGGAGAGGGTTTTTCAATGAAATTTTCTATAAATAAAGAAAAATGTAATAGGAATAATTAGTGAATATACAAATATCTTGAAAGATAATCCAGTTAAACCTAGTCTTGCTGGTTTATTTCATTGAAGTAAAAATAATCAAGTTGTATTTAAAGGTGCAAATACTGAAGTTGAACTAATAAGATATGCTAATTGTAATATTGAAGTTGAAGGGCAAGTTTTAATAAAACCTTCACTACTTTTTAGAATATATTAAATTAGTTGAAAGTGAAGATATAAATTTTTGAAAAAGATGGATATTTAATTGTTAATAATGCAGAATTTTTCTATATTAGATGACACTACTTATCCTGAAATAAAAGAACTTCCTTCTACAACTATTGCAAAGGAAAATAGTCTTCAATTTGCAATGTTGCTTGAAAAAGTAAAATTTCTTACTAACTCTTCTTCAAATGTAGATACTTTTATTTAATTCTATAAAATTAATATTTCCAAGATAACTTTTATAGAATTAGCTTCTACAGATTCATATAGACTTATATACCTTAAAAAGTCTCTTGAAAAATATGATTAATAAGGATATTTTTAGTTCCAGCTGATAGTATGTCTGTTATCTATAAGATATTAAAAAGATTTAAATGAAGATGTAACTCTTGCAACAATTGAAGATAAATTAATAGTAACTTGGAAAGATGCTTATTTTTAGCTGTAAGCTATTATCTCTTTCTTTCCCAGACTTTAGACCTCTTATTACTAATTCAACTCATGATAAGAAGTTCGAATTTAATAGAGATGAGCTAAATTCTTCTCTTAAAAAGTTATATCTGTAACTAAAAAAATAGTAATGATTCTAAGAATGTTGCAACTTTCAATTTTAAAGGAAATCAACTTCTTATAAGTGGAATGTCTTCGAATGCTAAAATTAACCAAAAAGGTTAATATGATAAAGACAGGAGAAGATTTGAAAACTTGGAATAAATTGTAAATATATAAAAGAATTTGTTGATAATACTGATAAAAAAATATTATCATTGAAGCTACAAATTCTAGCTCTATGTTAAAAATTATAGAAGAAGCTAATGAAAATTATATTTATTTGGTAATGCCTGTAAATATTAGAGTTTAGATACTAAAACATAAAAAAAGCTGTTGCAATATGCAACAGCTTAATTTTTATTTTTATACTAGGTAAATTATTTATTTCTTTTTTGAATCATATCATACATTTCTTCATAAGCAATTTTATAAATTTGTTCTTTAGTTGGAACAGATTTTTTTCTGGTTCATCATTAGGTATTTGTTTTTCTTTTATTTATTCTAAATGAACTCATATAATAATTTCTTTCCAACTTTCTTTATAGCTTTTTATCAATAGTTTTTCTTATAATGAAATAAAAACTTCTCCAGTTAAATTTGAAACTAATTTATAAGTCACTACAAAGCTAAGAGCTGTAGTTTTAGTTGTTTTCATTCTCATAATATTTTACTACATTAAGTACTTTATTCCCTCACTATTTACATATTCTTCTGAATATTCTTTTGGAGCAGTTTTTACATTAACAGTTGGTTTACTATAATTAACAGAGCTTATCTCAACTAAAAAGATTTAAATCTGGATTAGTATTAGTATAATTAAAAACTTTACTTCCAACACTATTAAAATCTTCTTTCTTAGTTAAATTTTTGTAATATTAAATCTGTAACAGAAACTTTTACTGTATAAGTACTTTCAATCTTAGATTTTTAAATCTCCCATCTTAGCTTCAACATCTGATTTATAAGTTGGATTAAATGCTACTAAAGAATTATATGCTTTATATTTTTTTAACTTTATTTACATAATTATCCTCTGGCATTGCCTCAGCATCTCTCAATAAATTTTTGACTTTGTTCCCTTTGTAGGAACTATAGGTGCAGATTTCTTTTGCTTGTCCTTTTTAGAACTTGCCACATTTTTATTACTGTTTGCTGTATTTTTTCTGCAACCTTTTGAATCTTTTTTATCAAAGACATTTTAATTTATCGAGATTAACACAGGATACAAAAAGTAAAAGTGAAAGGCTTAAAAAAATCTTTTTCATTCTAGTCTCTTCCCCTCCTTAAAAAAAATATATATTAATTATATCATATTTTTTTCTAAAAATACTATCCTAAAAATGTCATTTAAGCTTTCAGTAAAAATTGGGTGTGTATAAATAAAAGTCTTTTAAAACATTAGCTTTTTATTTTTTTGATTTATAGCAAGAGATAATAAATTTATCATTTCATGTGATTCATAATGACAAATACTTGCTCCTATAATTTCATTATTTTCATTTATTAAAAATTTTTAGTAAATCCATCTGTTTCATTTATAACATGAGCTTTTTGGAATAGTATTAGTTAAAGCAAAATTTTTTTAGTATATGCTATTCCCAATCTTTGTGCTTCTTTTTCATTTATTCCAACTCTTGAATAAGGTGGATCTATAAAAAGTAGAAGTAGGAATTAATACTCTATCAGATAATTTTTCTTCCCTTAGCTCCTTCTAATATTTGAGGGAAAAATTATACGGAAATCATCCAATGAAACATAAGTAAATTGTGCTCCACCTTTAACATCTCCTGCTGCCCAAATATTTGGAGCATTTGTTTTTAGATAGTCATCTACTACAACTTCTCCAAATTTTTCCTAATTCTACTGAAGTATTTTTCAAGTCCCTAAATTTTCTGTATTGGCTTTTTCTTCCAACTGCAACAAGAACTTTATCAAACTCTTCAACTAATTCTTCCTTATCTTTTACATATGTTGCCTTTTACACTGTCACCTAAATCTTCAAATTTCTTAACAGAAGTATTGAAAATAGAATTTAACTCCTTTATTTTTCTAAAAATTTCTTTTTATTATCTTTGCTTCATCTTCATCTTCTCTTGCTAAGAAACTATCATCAAATTGAAAAAAACAGAAACTTCACTTCCAAAATTTCTAAAATATGAAGCAAATTCAAGTCCAATATATCCTGCTCCTATAATTAAAAAGTTTTTTTAGGTAATTCTTTTAATTCTAAAAATTCCTTCACTTGTTAGAACATTTTTATTATTTGCACCTTCAATATCAAGGTTTCTTGAAACAGAACCAGTATTTATAACTATCTTATCTGCTTTTAAAACAACCTCTCCATCTTTTTGTAACTACTTTTAACTTCATTATTTGAAATAAAACTTCCTTTTTCCATTGTAGATATCAACATTTTCATTTGTATCTAAGATTGAAAAGTTTTTATTTCTTAACTTAGTTGTCATTTCATCTTTTTTTCTTCATTGCTTCTTTAAAGAAATTATTTTTTTAAATTCATAATCTCCATCTATACCATAATTTTTAACTTGAGATATTAGTTTTTGCACTGTGTACAAGTGATTTTCGTTGGTAAGCAACCCTACATTTATACAAGTTCCTCCATACATTTTTGGATTTCTCTTCTACTACTGCAATTTTCTTTCCTTTTGCTGCTAACTTAGCTGCAAGAGTTTTTTTCCTGCTTTTCCCCAACCAATAACTATTAAATCATACATTTTTTATCCTCCTTTGAATTAAATATTCTTATTATATCTATTTTAGTATTTTTATACTAAAAATAGTCAAGAATTATTTTTGGATTATTTTTGAACTAAACTTGTAAATATTTCCACTTTCCTCTTCTAAATATATAAAATGCTAGTGAACTTCTTATAGCTAGATCTATAGTCATAACTATCCAAGCTCCTGCTAGACCTAAAATTAAGTACATCTAAGAAAAGATAAGTTATAGGTATTCTTATTAAAAATATTCCCTAAATAAGTTATAAGTAGAACTGATTTTTGTATCTCCTGCTCCTCTTAGTGCTCCTGCTAAGACCATAGAAGCTCCTGAGAATGGTTGACATATAGAAACTATTTTTTTAATGCCATCGTAGCTAGCTCAATAACATCTTTATCTTTAGTAAACAATGAAACTAGAAATTGAGGTATTATAAAAAAATAGTAAACCAAAAGTAGACATAACTATCATAGCTATAATAGTACAAATATATCCATCTTTTTAAAGCTTTTTTTGACTTGAGCCTTTTCCTAATTCTTGACCAACTAAAGCTGATGCTGCAAAAAGAAAATGCAAAACCTAGATTAAATGAAATACTTTCTGCTGTCAATGCAATCTTTATGTGCTGCATAACTTAAAGTTCCCTAAAGATATAACCATCATTTCAAAAATCAACATACCTATTCTTAGACCTAGTTGCTCTACTGCTGCTGGAATACCTACTTTTTAAAAATTCTTTTTAGATGTAAAAGTAATCAAATTTTAAATCTTTAAGTTCAAGAGATATCCAGTTTTTTAGACCAAAAATACAAGATAAATTGAAAATATAGCTGAGAACAATCTAGTTAAAGTTGTACTTAATGCTGCTCCAAATATTCCCCATTTAAAAAGATATACCAAAAGAAAAATTTAAAATAACCTTTTAATACTAATGCTAAAGTATTTCCTATCATAGGAATCTTATTCTCTCCCATAGCTCTAAAAAGCATAGAATGTTGCTATACTTACACCTAAGAAAGGAAAATCCTATAACAGTCATATTTTGGTAAAGAATAGCATCACTAGATTCATATCTTTAGCATTACCTACTAAGTTAATTATTTGCTCTGAAAAATTAAAAAAATATTATAGTTAAAAATTATTCCTAAAAGGAACAGCAATAAAAAAACTTTTGTGCAAAAGCTTTTTTCCATCAAGCTTGTTATCTGCTCCCATATGCACGACTTAAAAAGAGCTGTTGTTCCAGTTGCTACAGCTATTAAAGCAGGTATTAAAAGCATACATTCCTGCTGTTCCAACTCCAACAGAACTTATCGCACTAGATCCTAAACTTGATACCATCTTCATGTCTAAAGCCATTATTAAAGTTTGAGCTAGTAAATCAAATACTGCTGGTAAAGTTATTTGAAATATGTTTTTATTAATTTTCTATTCTCAACAAAAATAATTATTACTTATCTCCATTTTCCCTCTCTTTTTAGTTGTTATTTTTTCACTTTAAATTTTACTTGAATACTCAAAAATTCAAGAAAATAAAAAGATTTTTTTATAAAATTAATGTATTTTAAAAAATTATTATTTATATAAATACTATTTTTATTTTTATTTTTCAAGGATTATGTCAATTTCTTAGATGGGGGTTATTTTTATGTAAAACTACTTGAAATAGTGATTAATTTATGATATAAATTAACTATGTTTTTAAATTTTCGTGTGAGTATATTTTATTAGGAAGGAAAGGATTGAGAAAAAAATGACGAAGAAAAGAATTTTGCAAAGTTATTATTTGAAAAAGGGTGTTTTTTTACAACAAGAACTGAAGCTGAAAAAGTTGACATCATATTTGAAACAATGGAAAAACTCTTTTAGATGGTGAAGACATCAGCATTATTAACTGGGGTAAACTAGAAGTAGTTGAAAGAGCTCCAAGATTAGGAAGAAACCCTAAAACTGGTGAAGAAGTTAATATAGGTGAAAGAAAAATCTGTTAAATTCAGACCTGGAAAAAGCATTCTTAGAAAAATTAAACAAGTAGAAAATACAATTAAAATATAAAGATACATTTTAGTTGCAAAAAGAAATGGTATTGATAGAATTTTATCAATACCATTTTTAATATAATTATAAGTGAAAAACTCTTAAATCAGGAATATTATACATTATTGAACAACTTATTATTACCAATGTCGCTATAAATGAAACAAGATATAAGATATTTACTGCTTTTTAATATCTTCATAATCAAAGGCTTTTTAATTTATCTCCTATTGTTGGTTTTTCATAATCTTTACCAAAAATAGCTTATTTTTTTCCTCCAAATTGTATACCTAAAAGCTCCAGCATAAGCTGATTCACTCTGTCCTGAGTTTGGACTTGAGTGTTTATTTCATCTCTAAAAAAATATTCTTAAAGAATTTTTTAAAATCATAACCTAAAATCAAAGTTGATAAAGGTACAAATATTAAGCCTGTTAATCTAGCAGGAATAAAGTTAGCGACATCATCAACTCTTGCAGAAACTTTTTCCAAAATCTATATTTTTTTCATTTTTGTAACCTACCATTGAATCTAAAGTATTTATAGCCTTTATATGTCATAGCAAAAGGTAAAGCAAGAGATACCACTTGCCCAAATAATTCTATATGGAAAAAGCTTCCCACAAAAGCATAAAATGCTGGTGATATAAAACCATCAACTGTATTCTCAGCTATTGTTTCAACCACACTCATAATAATTTTATCAAGTGATAGAGTATTTGTATCTCTACTGACAAGATATGAAAGTTCTTTCTTAGCCTTCTCTATATCTCCAGATTTTTAAAAATCTTATAAACTTTATTTCCTTCATTTGCTAAACTTTTAGTTGCAAGCGTTGTATAAAGAAAGAATATCTCCACTACATAATTTGTTCTTGCTAAAAAGTAAGGATACAATAAAAGTGATACTTAAAAGTCAGGATATTTAAGATTGCTCCTGAAAATATTTTTATTTTTAGCTTTATATAAAAAATTTTTCTAAAAACTTATTAATTTTTCCTATTATGATAACAGGATGATATAACCATCTTGGATCAGCTAATATTAAATCTAAAATATAGGCTATTCCAAATTTTTACAAAAAAATAATTAAACATTTCTATTCTCCATCTAATAATTTTTAAAATTTCTTCCTTAGTCAGTGGCTCAAGCATAATATATGCCCCATCTATAAATTTATATTTATCTGTAGATAATTTTTTATAAACTTATCATATTCTAAATTTCCAGCCAAACAATAGTAATTTTTTTCCATCATTTTTATTTAACTCTATAATCAATAAAGTAATATTCCAAACAGAAATATCTTCATTTTTTACTATATTTGAATTTTTCAAATTCTACATTAGGAATATATGGAAGTATTGTTCTAAGTCCTTCAACAAGTGTATAATTCCCCATAATCTTGCCATCATCATTATTCTTAAAAGAAATTTTGAGGTGCTGAAGAAGCATCTAAATATTGTATTTCTCTCACTATAGTCGAAAAAGCATCTATAGTATTACCTGAACTATATTTTTATCAAACATTTTTTTATTAAAAAAACTACAAGTCTATTTAGTCCTAAAATTATATACTGTAGCTCCTTCTCTATCGTTTATTTTTTTGCAGAAATAGATGATATCCCATAAAGTATATCACTCTCATAGTCAAATTTATCTAACTCTTTAATTGTATATATCTCTCTCTACTATTCTCAATTTCAGAATTAAATTTCTTGGCTAAAAGTTTTTATATAGTCTCAATGCTAAAAAGCCAATCTTCTCTTGATGAAGGAGTAAAAATTCTTACAACATAGTCCTTATTCTTTTTATCATAAGATAATTCAAAACCTCTTGCACTTTCATTTTTAACACCTATTAAAAGACATTCATAATTAGAAAGAGGGATGATAATAAACTCATTAATATTCATATCAGGAATGGCAAAATACATTAAGTTCTTGTCAGATAAAGCTAAAAGCTTCTTTAACAGTCAAGACTGGCTCATAAGCTATAATTTTTTTCTTTTATTTTTTTATGCATAAAAACTTATACTCATATTACCTCCTCAGAGAGTTTTTACTTTAGTCCCTATAATTTTTGTATATTTCTTCTATATCAATATTCTCTCTGACTAATTTTTTTCTAACTTATCAAACTCTTGTATCTTTATATTCTTCATAAGAAATATTACTATTTACTTCTTCTAAACCTTTTCTTCTTCTAATTTCATTTAGAAAGATTATTAGTAAAATCTTTATTGTCAAAAATTCCATGTAAATAAGTTGCAATAATATTATTTTTATTTACCAAAACAGTTCTATTATCACTTGTTAAATTCTTTTTTCATTTCCTTCTGTAAGTCCTTGATGAATTTCATAACCTTTAATTTCAAAATTATTTAAAGTCTTTTAAAAGTCCTTCTTCAGCAATTAATTTTCCTTTATATTGAACAAGAGTTTTTTTCATTTTCCATAATAGTTTCTAAATCTAAAAGACCCTAGACCATTTAATTCTTCAATATCTCCTTCAATATGATGTGGATCTTTAACCTTTATTTCCTAATATTTGAAAACCTCCACATATACCAAAAAAATTATAGTTTTTGTTCTAGCTCTCTTTATTATTTCCTCAGCTATCCCACTTTCTTTAAGCCATTTTTAAATCATCTATAGTATTTTTTTAGAACCTGGGATTATTATTAAATCTTCATCTCCAATTTGACTTCTTTCACTTACAAATTGTATCTCAACATCATCATGAATTGATAAAGCATCTATATCTGTAACATTAGATATATGTTTTAATTTTATTACAGAAACTTTTTATTTTATTTGAATTTTTTTATTTAATTTAAAACTCTTATATTTTTTTCACTTAAACTATCTTCATCTTCAATATCTATATCTGCATAAAGGTATTACACCCTAAAGTTTTAACCCCTGTTAAATTCTCTATTATTTCAAATCCAGGTTTTAAAAACTTCCTTATTTACCTCTGAATTTATTTATAACGATACCTTTTACTCTTTTTCTATCCTCTTCCTTTAAAAAGCATAATTGTGCCATAGATAGATGCAAAAACTCCTCCTCTATCTATATCTGCAACTAAAATAACAGGAGCATCTGCTATTCTAGCCATAGCAAAATTTGAGATATCTTCTTCTTTTTATATTTATTTCTGCTGGACTTCCTGCTCCTTCAATTATAACTATATCATTTTTAGCTTCTATCTTTGAATAAGTTTCTTTTTAAATATAGGAATTAAATTCTTCTTATATTGATTGTATTCAACTCCTGACATATTACCTATAGATTTTCCCACAAACTATTATTTGTATTTTTTATTCATACTTGAAGGTTTTTAATAGTATTGGGTTCATTTCAACTTCAGGCTCTAATCCACTTGCCTCAGCCTGTACAACTTGTGCTCTTCCCATTTCCTTACCATCTTTTTGTTATATATGAATTTAATGCCATATTTTGTGATTTAAAAGGAGAAACCTTATATTTATCTTTATAAAAAAATTCTACATAGTGCAGTTACAAATAAACTCTTACCTGCTCCTGAAGATGTTCCTACAACCATTAAATTAGCTTTTTCATTTTTCACCTCTTAAAACATTATATATAATACAGAGTAAAATAGTCAACTTTATTTTAATTTTATTTTCTAAAAATAGAAAAAAACTCCTGATAATTTTATTAATCAAGAGTTTTATATATCCTATAAATATATTTTTGCTTCTATGTCCTATATCCAAAAATTAAGATAACTATTTTATCATCTTGAATATCAGCTAATATCCTATAATCTCCTACTCTATAACGCCACAATCCTTTTAAATCACCTGTTAAGGCTTTACCTTTTTATTCTAGGATTTTCTGTATCAATTAAATTTTTCTCTATCCAAGTTCTTATTAACTTTTGAAGTTAAACTATCCAATTTTCTTTATAGTATTCATAGCAGTTTTAGAATATTCCACATTATATTTCATATTTTAACTATTCTCCCCAAACTTCTTTATGTGAATAAGTCTTTAAAGTACTATTTTCTTTTTCTTTTAAATATTCTTTATAAATTTTTTAAATCATATTCATCTTCAATATAATCAAGAACTACTTTTTTCATAAATTCAGACATAGTCATTCCTTTACTACTTGCATAATTTTGTATGATTGCTTTTTCTGTTTCATCTAATCTTAATGTTGCTGTTGTTCCCATATTTATCACCTCTTTGTTTAAACATTGTAACACATAATAATAAGATTTTTCAACTTATTTTTAACTATATTTTTTTGTTCCCTACTTATATCATATTTGACAAAAATTATTCTAAATATGATAACATCATAAAATAAAAATATTACTTAGAAAGGAAAATTATGAATTTTTTTAGGACACTCATTGATTTCAATTGAGATTGATGAAAAGCACAGATAAAAAGACTTTATATGGTAATTTTACAGGTGATTACTATAAAGGTTTAGTTGATAGAATAGAGCTTCCAGAAACTTTAAAAAGAGGGTATTAGACTGCATAGAATAATTGATAAAAGTTTCAGATAGAAAAGAAAACTATTTAAATGAATTATTAGTAGATAAATTTGGAATTTTTAAAGGGATAGTATCAGATATGTTTATTGACCATTTCTTATCAAAAAATTTCCATAAATTATTTAATAAAGATATTAAACTCATTGAAAAAGAAAATATTGAATGCAATTGAAGAAAATAGAAATATTTTTTCCAAAAGATTTTCGAGAGAATGTTTAAATGGTTGAATGATAGAAATGTTATGTCAAATTACAAAGATATAGATTTCTTAGAAAAGAGCTTTTGAAGGCTAGCTAGAAATATAAGAAAAGGTGAAATTTTAAATTTAGCTACAACTGAGTTAAAAAGAATTATAATCTATTTGAAGAAAAATCTATAAAAGAATTTTTTCTATGTAAAAGATAAAAGTATAGAAAGAAATTTTTAAATAAATAGACAATAAAAAAAAGTACCAAAGATATTTAATATCAATGGTACTTTCATTTTATAAACTATACTCTTTCAACAGTTGTGAAAGATTCAAATGCAAACTTATGTAAATCTACTGAATTTGCAACTTCTACTTTATGAATATTATTTTTTTCTAAAAGCATACATATCTATTTTTAGTCAATGCTTTAGGGAAAGTTATTGTTTCAAAAAGCATTTTTATAGAAAGCTGATGCTCCTATATATTCTAAAGTTTCAGGAAGAGCTATTTCAGAAAGTTCATTCATAGCAAATGCACTTGGTTCTATTCTTTTTACTTTGCTTCCAAATTCAACTTTAGTTAATTTATTTCTATAGAACGCAAATCCTTCTATATTTACTAATGCTTCTGGTAATTTAACTTCTTTTTAATTTACATACTCCAAAAGCATCATATCCAATACTTTCAACTGTATCAGGAATTACTACAGAAGTTAATCCTCTTCTGTAAAAAGCATTGTCAGCTATTTTTTTAGAGGTAATCCATCAGGAGTAACTGCTGGTATTACTAAATCAGTTTGACCTCCAGTTTTTACTTTGTCTTTACCTTTTTGCTGTCATACCTTTTTAGTTCGTCACCTTTGAAAATAAAATCATCATATTCCCATATTTTTGATCCATTTTTTTCCTCCTAGAATCTACTTAATTGTACTAATTCGTTAAATGTTTCAAGTTGAGTTTTAACTTGTCCAAAGTCTACCATTTGTTGATCATATCCCATTTTAATTAATGGAACTTTAGCAGCATCAAATGCTTGTTTTAATGATGGATATTCCATTTCTTCAGTATCATTGAAGTTCATCATAAATAGTAGACAACCATCTGCATTATTTTTCTTTAACTAAATCTAATACATATTTAGGTCTCTTGTATATATCTGGATCATAAAGAATAGGATCTTCATCCATACGAGCAAATTGGTCAGCAAAGTGCTAACATTGGGTCAGCTATAGATAAATCTATATCAACCTTTAATGCTCTTGATTCATGAGCTACATCATCTGCAACTACGCATACTTTTATAGTTATCAAATACTTCTAGAAGTCCAGGGTTGTCTGTGATAACTCCACTTGTAACAACTCTTACTCCATCCCATTGTTCTTCAGGGATAGCTTCTAATTCTTGATTTAATTTTTCTTAGTAAAGCTGTATGTTCATCCTTTAACATGAAGTATGAGCTTTTTAAAACATTAGATCTATCAGATGCTTTAATACTTTGTGGATGTTTAGCAGCTAATTTTATAAATCTTCTCTTTTTCTTCTCTATTGTCATTATAAACTTTGAATGCATTTTTTTAAAATTTTTCATCAGTAATTTTTTTACATCACAGATTTTTTTCTAATTCTTCTTTAGCATTTCTGAAAAATTCTTGCATTGTATTGTTTACCAAATTCTTCTTTTCTATGTTGTCCATGGTTTAAGAATACCATAGGTATCTTTCTTCCTGCACTTACTTTATAGTTTTGTGAAAATGGTCTTAATGTATCGTCAAGTGTAGTAATTATTGAAGCAGATAAACCATCTAATGTTCCATCTAAAGCCATTTCTAAACATCTTAAAGCTAATGAGTAATAGAAAGTAGGAAATAATCCTTTGCTTTTTCAATAGGTCCTTGCCCTCCCCATACACCAAATGGAACCATTCCACCTGCATAAACTATTTCTTCAGGTGCATAATAAGGGAATATACCTACTGCTTTCTTTCCTTCAGCAAGATATTTGTCTAATTGCTTTCTAGGGTTTTCTGCATAGTACTTAAATTGTTCTAACAATTCCTTAATTTCAGCCATCTTTCTTTCTTCCTCCTAATATTAATGTTTTATTGTTTCTTTAGACCAGTCAGTTTCTTTAGTGTTTTCAAAGTTTGTATAAACTTCTTCTCCATTTGCCAATCTTTCTTCTTTTCTTTCTTGCATTATTTCAACAAGCCCTTGTACTCTTGTATTATATTGTTCAGTTGAGAAGTTTCTTTCATCAGCTTGGTCTCCATCAAAGTGAACAACTGGAATTCCTAAGTCTTCTTTCCATCTTCTTTCTATTTCTGGCATTGCACCACTCCAAGGTTTACAACTACGGTTATAGTTTACAAGTGCTCCACTTATACCATTTTCTTTAGCCATAGTTTCTCTCCATTCAACTCCTGTTTCTATACATACAGAACAAGGTGCTTTACAATAAGCTGCTGCCATTTCTCTTATATTTTCATATCTGAATCCAAATGCTGGTGCATAAACAACTGCAGTTACGTTTACTCCATTGTCTTTTAAAGGTTCAAATAATGGTTTTAATCCTGGCCAACAAGGAATTCCTTCAAATAGAATTCTGTGTTCTTCTGGATATTCCCAAGTTGAAGTTCCTTCTTTTATAGATTGTTCAAATTCTTCTGCTAGTAATTCAAATCCCATAGCTGCTTCTTCATCACATCTAGCAGCAACGATGTCTGCCATGTGATTAAATAAGTCAAATCCACTTAATGGAGATGGTTTATATCCCATATATTTACAAGATTTTTAACCAAGCTGCTGCTGTTCTGTTAGCTCTTGCACAAGCATCTTCAAATTTCTTTTTCATCAAATTTCTTTCCAGTTAATTCTTCTAATTGTTTTAATAGCATGATTAAATTGTCCAATTAGATAATCAATTTTTTTCTTCAGGTACATCTACAGTATTTGAGAAAAGGTATATCTATCATTATTAATGGAATATTGTGCATTCTTGCTATATTTTCATACCATTTAGTCATCATGTTACAGATGTTGTTACAACATAGTAAGAAGTCTGGTTGTGGCATTCTTCTTGCATCTGTTGGTTCCCCTGCAGCATATGCTAAACTGATTCTAGCGTATCCACAAATATCATTGTCATATCCCATATCTTCTGCAGCTTGACATAGTCTTAATCCATCTTTTTTAGCTGCTGCAGATGCAGCATGGTTTTCAGGATATACAACATTTAAGTCAAAAGCTTTAGCCAATTCGATTGGAAACTTAGATGAACTCCATCCAACTAATTCTCCTCTCTTTTTTGCTTCCCATGCATTTGCATAAACTTTATCAACCACACCTCTTAAGATAGCAGCAGCAGGTTTATGCCCTTCTATCGGTCTTGGTGTTTTATTAGGTAATTTTTCCATTTTTCCCATTTCATTTCCTCCTATTCATTTCTAAGTACATTTTATTTGTCTATAATAATTTATAGAAAATAGGTAAGTTACATTTCTGTAACAAACTATTTTTCTATGAAGTTAATACCAAAGTTTAAATTTTATTGATGAGTCATTGTATATTTTTTTGGTAAGCAAACAATGCAGCACCTATTGCCCCATTTAATTGACAATATTCATTAGTATGAAGTTTGAAGCCTAGATTTCTTTCCAAAGCTCTAACCATACCTTTATTAAGTGCAACTCCACCAGTCATAACAACATCATCTTTTATTCCAATTCTCTTTGCCAAACTACCGACACGACTAGCTATAGCCGTGTGGATTCCTTTTACTATATCTTCAATTTTTGTTCCTTTAGCAAGTTGTGATATTACTTCAGATTCTGCAAATACAGTACAAGTTGAACTTATTGCTACATCCACAGTTGATTTCTCATCTAATTTTTCTAGATCCTCTAGATTTACTTCCAAGACCTTTGCAATTACATCTAAGAATCTTCCTGTTCCTGCAGCACATTTATCGTTCATAACAAAGTTTTCAAGCATTCCATTGTCTCCAATTTTTAATGCTTTTGAATCTTGTCCTCCGATATCAATAATTGAGTGAACATTTGGAAATAGAAAATATGCTCCCTTTGCATGGCAAGATAATTCAGACATTTGAGCTGGGACTTCTGCTAAAGAGTTTCTTCCATAACCAGTTGCAACAGCTCCTTGTAATTCACTTACAGAACTTAAACCAATTTGCTCTAAAGCCTCTTTCATGGCTCTAGCTGGTCCACTAGTTCCTGTCCCTACTGATATAACAGCTTTTGCTACAATTTCTTTACCATCTTTCAATATTATACATTTAGATGCTGTTGAACCAACATCTATTCCCATCGTAAATATACTCATATATTTATCCTTTCCTTAAAAATAAATTAATCTATCCTATCCATACAGCATGTAACTCTTTAGCAAAATCTAAAAATTTAGTTATAATCACTGCGTTTGTAAGGTTACTGATAAATCCTCCAATTACAGGAACTACAAAGAATGCTAACTTAGAATATCTATATTTTTTTACATACAGCTTGCATAGTAGTCATTGCAACTGGAACAGCTCCTAATCCAAATCCTATATGTCCAACTGCCATTACTGCTGCATCATAGTTCTTTCCTAATAACTTGAATGTTAAGAAATAACAGAATATTATAATTAATATAACTTATGCTATTAATAATACTATTAATGCTAATCCTAATCCAGATAATTGCCATAGTTTCATAGTAATAATTGACATAGAAACAAATAGTGCTAATGAAAATTCTCCCACTATATCAATTGATTCATATAGAACTTCATGATTACCTTGTTTTTCTATCATATATTAATCTTATTACAATTCCTGCAAACATACAACATACGTGTATTGGTAATGCAACTTTCAACCAGTACTATCTTGTACAGATTTTAAGCCTAGTTCTATAATTTTTTTCCTATTCCTATAGCTATACACATTAAAAATACAGATTGAATAATATTTGGTTTATCAACTAATAGATTTCCTGATTCTCCCTCAGCATCTATTTCTCCCATTACTTCTTTCTCTGCTAATTTTTCATCTAATTTAAATCTTTTTTTACTAAGAAGTTTCCAAAAGGCTCTCCAAGCATACAACCTGAAATTAATCCGAATGTAGCTGCTGCTATTGCAACTTCCATAGCTGCTGGTGCTCCTGCATCAACTGCTATTGGTGCAAATGATGCTGCATTCCCATATCCACCAGTCATAGGGTATACTTCCAGTCATCATTGAAATTAATGGATCTATATTCATAAACTTACCAACTGCTAATGCTACCCCATTTTGGAAAGCTGCTAAAACTGCTGCCAAAATTGCAAATATTACAACAAGTTTTCCACCTTTTTTCAAAAGTGCCATACTTGCTACTGCTCCACTTGCTGCAAAGAATATACAATAGAATAATTGGTTTATAGCTTTATAGTCAAAGTCTAATTGAACTATTTCCCATTTTGAATAGTAGTAGTGATAATAATGCAAATATTGTTCCTCCAACAACTGATGCAGGTAAACAATATTTTTTTAAAATTGGGAATATTTTTTTCTCAAAAAAATTCACCAAAAGTAAATTGCTAATACTGCCAACATTAATGTCGTAAACATATCTAATTTTAATACTTTTATTTCTTCTATTTTTCCTCATTTCTAATTATTTAATTAACAATCATTCATATAAATATTTAAGTTAGAATTCAATATTAACTTACAAGTCTATCCATTGACAAAAAAATCAATGGATAGGGTAAGTTTTATATCATATTTTTATTTTTTTGTATAAGTTTCAAATTCTCTTATAGCTCTAGGTAAAATCATTTGATGGAAAGCACAAATTGATTTAGGATTTTGATATACTGCATTAGCAAATGCAGAGATATATCCTCTTAAATCATATAGAGGTACTATTTCATCAACCATACCTGTTTTAGCACAATATGCTGGTCTTGATTTAGTTGTATATTCATTTATCAATTGATTCATTTTATCAATTGTAGGTTGTAAATCTTTTCCAGCTTTGTAATCTTTAGCAAGTCTTCTTGAGTACATTGCAGAAGCTGCTGTTTCACCATTCATTACATATACTTCAGTAGCTGCTGTTCCTAGAGAGAAAGCATTTGTATTATTACCTTGTGGTCCACCTAGTACATAGTGAGCTGCAGCTGAACCTTTTCTTAAAGTAATTTCTATTTGAGGTACATGTGAGTTTTTCTATAGAGTAAATTAGAGATTGTCCTAATCCTAATAATTCTGCTTCTTCAGCAGGGTTTCCTACATCTATTCCACTTGTATCTTGTAACCAAACTATTGGTAATCTATCTCTTGAGCAAAGAGTTACGAATTCACTCATTTTGATAAGTCCTTGACGATATAGTTTTCCACCAATACCAACTGCTTTTTCTCTGTATTCAGGATAGTTCATTAAAAGTCCTTGTGCATTTGCAACAACTCCTACTAATAATCCATCAACTTTTGCAAGTCCAGTTACAACTTCTGGTCCATATCCTTTTTTTATATTCAGAAAATTCACTGTTATCAAATAAACGTCCTATTATATCATAGATATTATAGATTTTCTTTTGATTCATTGGAAGTATTGAATATAAATCATTTGGATCTAAAAGCTGGTTCAGTTGGTTCATCAACTCTGAAGAATTCTAAGTCATAAGCTGGTAAGTAATCCATATATTTTTTAATACCATCTATAACTCCAATTTCATCATCATAAACTTCTCTGAAGAAACCTGTTTTATCATAGTGAACATGGATAGTTCCTGGAACTTCAACTTGTTTAGCAGCTATTGTAGCTTCAGCTATTTGAATAGCCCCTTCCATGTCGATATATCCTTTAGGATTCATTCCTCCAACAATTCCTGCTCCTCCAACTGCCATGTTAGCATCTTTGTGAGCTATTAATATTGTAGGACTGATACTGTGGTATCCTCCACCTGCTGGGTTTGTTCCATAAATTCCAACTATTACAGGTATACCTAATTGTTGTAATTCTGCATTACGGAAGAATGGAGTCCCTCCACCTCTTCTATTTGCATAAACTTTTTCTTGTTCATCAAGTTTAACACCACTACAATTTAGTACATAAACTAAAGGAATTCCTAAACATTTAGCTGTGTCTGATGCTCTTAATAAGTTATCTGCTTGTCCTGGAACCCAAGCTCCAACTATTTTCTTGTTATCAGATGCAACAACTACTGCCCATTTTCCTCCAATTCTTCCTAGCCCTTTTACTATCCCTGTTCCAGTTTCAAAATCTTCTGGATTGTATAGAGTATTTAAAGGATACCAAGTTCCTTCATCTACTAATTCTGCTATTCTTTCTAATGCAGTCATTTGATCTTTATCGTGAATTTTTTCATCAGGAGTTCCTGCGTCTTGCATTGCAGCAATACTTTCAGCAATCGCTGCTTCGATTTCTCTTACTGCATTTTCATTAGCTTCATCTATATTAGCTAGTGAATTCCCAACTTGTGGCATATTTTGAAAATATTTTGGCATTGAATAATTCATCTATTATCTCCTCTCTTATTCTTCTACTGGAACTTTTATAAATGCTTGTCCTGGATCTATATCTTCTCTTATCATTTTGATGATTTCTTCAGTTGGAGCTTCTAATTGAACAGCTCTTGAAGTATCAAGTTCAAATCCAGTATTTTCAACTATATCTTCTATAGTTACACCTGGATAGTATCCAGCTAAAGTACATTCTCTTAGTTTTTTCATCAAATCTTAAGATACCTTTATCTGTAACAACTGCTAAAGGTCCTCTGTTACCAGGAAGTCCTAATTTTTTCTCTTCCTCCTGGTCCTCCTGCCCAACCAACACTTGTTACATAGTCAATTTTTTCAATAAATCTTCTTTTTTCATGTTGCATCATAATTACAGTATTTGAATAAGTAGCTATCCCATTAGCTCCTCCACTTCCTGTAAATCTTGTTTTTGGTTTTACATAGTCATCACCGATGATAGTAGAGTTTAAATCTCCATAAGGATTTATTTGAGCTCCTCCAATGAAAGCTATCATTCTATCGTTACCATTTAAATATTCGTTTGTTTCAAAACCTATGAATCTTACGTTTGGCCATTGAACAGCACAGTGTCCCATAAGTCTTAAGTCTCCAACACTTCTTGGAACTTCTATTGGACTACAATCCATTAATCCACTTTCAACTATTAGTTTACAATTAGGGGCGAATTTATTTTTAGCAACAGTTGCTCCTATTAAAGGTAATCCTGTCCCTACTATAACTATTTGCCCATCTTTTTATTTCTTTAGCTAATAGTAATAGCTTGCATTTCTTTATTTGTATAATTTTTTTATAATTCTTTGCCATTATTATTCACCATCCTTAACTAATTTTTGCAGCATATTGGAATCCTGGAACTACTCTTAATTTACTTACTCTTGGTAAACCTAATTTAGCTAAGTATCCATCATGATCTTTAACATCTATAACCCATTCTTGTATGAATTTTTTTCAAAATCTTCATCTGTTTTAGTTACAGAGTCATACATTTTTATAGAATGCTGGGTCATAATCATAGTAGTTATATAATTGTGATGGGTGACATCCATAAGGTACATGAACTACTGCATCAACACAGAATTCAGGTATAGAGTTTTTAGAAGGATCTCTTCTGATTTCTTCTTCTGTTACTATTTCTTCAGCTATAACTATAACTTTTCTTGCAGCAATAGCTATGTCAACATCATGGAATTCATCTCCTTCTATTGAACAAGTTCCGTTAATAGAAGCTTTTTTTGAACAGAAATTATAGCTGTATCTAGTCTTGGAACTGGAACTGCTATTACATCTTCTCCTTCTTTGAAAGGATTTGGAATTCTTTCTAATTTTTTTATCAGGCAATTTAGGAATTGTCTTTCTGATTTCTGCACTTATTCCCCATTTATATTCTAAGTCACTACCTTCCATTAATTTTACTGGTAAATATGGTAATCCTAATGAAGAAGCATGTAACATTAACATAATAACGTCTTGAGAATAATCTTCTAATAATAAATTATGTTTCTTTTTCTACTGCATCTCTGAATCTTCTACAAACATTTGTATATCCTGAGTTAGCTATGTAACAGTTTATGAAAGCTTTTATTCTTCCACATCCTATTAACATATCCCAATCTCCTCCTGCTGGATCAGAATATCCAATAAAAATCAGTTTGTCCTTGTCTAATAATTTCGTAAACAGCCGCATAAGGCTTTTCTGTTTGTTGTGAATCCTCCAAAACATAAACTATCTCCAGATTCAACATATTTTGCTATTGCATCGTGTAAAGACATTACCTTGCTCACAAAAAAATCCCTCCTAAATTTTTATAAATAGTATAAGATTGAGCCTAAGCCCAACCTTATGACTATTTTTATATGATTTTAAATATTGTTACTAACAAATTTTTTTACATAGTTCCTTTAAATATCATCATAAAGAATCCAGCTGCAACTGCTGATCCTATAACTCCTGCAACATTAGGTCCCATTGCGTGCATTAATAAGAAGTTAGTTGGGTTTTCTTTTAGCACCAACTGTTTGAGACACACGTGCTGCCATAGGGAACTGCAGAAACTCCTGCTGATCCTATAAGTGGATTTATTTTTTTCCCACCAGTAACATAATAAAGAATTTTTCCTAAAATAACTCCACCTGCTGTTGAGAAACAGAAAGCTGCAAGTCCCATTGCTATTATCTTTAATGTACTTACATCTAGGAAAGTTGAACCATCTGCTTTAGCTCCAACACTTAGACCTAACATAATTGTTATTATGTTAATCATAGCATTTTGTGCTGTATCAGATAATCTTTGAACAACTCCTGATTCTTTAAATAAGTTACCCATCATTAATAATCCAAGTAATGGAGCAACTGATGGTAGTAATAATGAACAGAATAAAACAACTGCTATTGGGAAAACTATTTTTTCAGTTTTAGAAACTTTTCTTAATTGCCCCATTTTTACTGCTCTTTCTTTTTTAGTTGTAAGTAGTTTCATAATAGGTGGTTGAATTAATGGTATCAATGCCATATATGAATAAGCTGCAACTGCTATTGGAGCTAGTAAATGTGGTGCCAAGTTATTTGCAATATATATAGATGTTGGTCCATCTGCTCCACCAATTATTCCAATTGCTGCAGCTTCAGCTGGAGTAAATCCTATTTGAGTTGCAAATATAAATGCTACATATATACCTAATTGAGCTGCTGCTCCTAATAGTAAACTGATAGGGTTTGCTATTAATGGAGAGAAGTCTGTCATTGCCCCAACTCCCATAAATACTAGACAAGGGAACAGGTTACTTTTTACTCCATAAGACATTAGATATATGATTCCACCTTCGTCCATTAAACCTGCTAATGGTAAGTTTACTAAAAACATACCAAAAGATATAGGCAGTAATAATAAAGGTTCAAATTTTTTTAACAATAGCTAGGTAGAACAAAACAAATGATACTAATATCATTGCTATATTCTGCTAAGTAAGTGCTGCAAAACCTGACGCCTCTAATAGTTCTGCTAATACATTAAAAAAATTCATTTAATATCCTCTCCTTATTTTTAAAACTATTAAAAACTGCATCAGTTTCTACTGCGTCTCCTTTTTTAACTCTTATTTCAGCAACTTCTCCATCTCCTGTTGCTGGAATATCATTTTCCATTTTCATTGCTTCTAGTATTGCAAGAGTTTGTCCAAATTTAACTTTATCTCCTACATTTACTTTAACATCTAAAATTGTTCCAGGCATTGGGCTTGTTATTGTAGTTCCACCAGTAGTAGTTGCTGCTGGAGCTGCTTCAACTGGAGCTGGAGCTACAGCTGCCTTAGTTTCTACAACTGGTTCTGATTTTACTGCTTCTCTTCTTTCTGCAGGTTGACGAGATAATGATTTTCCTGCTCCTCCAACTTTTTCAACTTCAACCTCAAATTTTTTACCATTTACTGTTACTACGTATTTCATTTTTTTCTCCTTTCCTAATTCCTTAAAATTTTTTTATTTTTTAAATTTCTGTTACACTAACGATAGTGAAATTTTTCAACAGGTTCTCTCAGTTCTTCACTGATAGCTGAGATTATAACCGCCAAATTTTTCAGCTTCTTGGTTGTCTTTTTCAGCAACCGCTTTAGCACTAGCTGTGTTTGCATTGTTATTTGAAACATTAGCGACAGGCTTTGGTGCTACTACTTCTTCCTCTTTGACTAGAGCATTTATAACTTTAGATGATATGATAATGAATAGTGCTAATGCTATCAAAGCAGCAAAAAAACTATTGAAAATCCTATCAAGAAAGTTATAATACTTTCTGACAAAGTCATAGTATCAGATGTCCACATAACTATCCCCCTTTATTTTTTTATTTTTAGATGTTAATGAATGAAATACACTCATTTTTATATAAATGTGTTCACTTTAGAAAGCCAAAGCTACGCACATAATTCACTAATAAATTTAATTATCCATCGTTATTAAAAAAATTATAGATATCTGTTTGTTCATTAAAATTAAAGTTATTATTTTTGAAAAAAATAACTTCACAAAATTATAGATAATTCCTCTAAATTTTATTTCACAAGTTGAATTTATTAATATAATTGTATTAATTTTTTTGAGAATTTATGTATAATTCTTTTTTTCATTTACTGCAATTATCATACTATCTTGACTGTTTTTTAGTATTAAATTTATGAAAAATTATTGCTGTTTTAAGTCCCAAATATGAGTAAAAATTGTTACTTTAATGCTTTATTTATAATATCATTAATATCATTTTTTTGCAAGAAAGATAAATCAAAAAAATTTATTTAAAATTTTTTTCAAAAAGAATCCAAATTCGTTCTAAAAAAATATTTTTCTTCTTTCAAAAAAAGTTAGCTATGGAAAATTTATTTCTGTCTATATCGTTATAAATTTTTTTCAGGAAAGGCCTCATCTAAACTATGTACAAGATTTTTTTCACATTAACTTCTGATGAATTTTCTAAAATTACTTTTTAATAAATTAGTCATCTTTATTTTTTTATTTTTTTATGAGACCTGAATCTTCAAGTTTTTTTATATCCTTTTCCGTTAATATAGGATTCAACTCTATGACTTTAGCTAGTTTAATTTCTTTCATAAAATCTTCTTCTACATTAAATGTTGTAAGAATATAATCATACTGATTTAACTGATCTTTTATTTGCTCAAAAATTTTTTAAAGTAAGTATCTTGTCTATATCAACCAAAAATTCGGTTTCTATATCTTCTTTTTAAGAAAAGTGCTACATTTTTCTTTATAAGTAGTTACTAAGACAGCCTTTTTATTCATTTTATTATTATTTTTGTAGAGCTTTATGAAAAAAAGGTACTAAATATGCAATCTCTTCTTCAGAAACTTTTTCATCTATAATATCCTCCAAATAATAGAAATTCTTTTTTAAAAAAATTAAATATCGATGGATATAAATTCTCTACATCTCTTAGTATAGAATTTTTAAGCTTTTATTTTTTCTCTTAGTTCTAAAAAAATTAAAGGCTTTTATATAGTAAAAATATCTCATCTAAAAAGACATCCATATTTTTTTAAATTGGTCTTACTTTCTATTTCAAAAAGCTCTTACCATTTTTTTATAACAGCTACAGTAATATCCAACCAATTTCTAAATTTTATGAAAACATCTTTTTCATCTCTACTGATTTTAAATAAATAATCTGTAAAGAAAAGCAAATTAGTATTGCTAAAATCTGAAAAAAATTTTTTTCTTTAGTTGACTGTACTCTTCTCTTTTTTTCTAAAATTTCTATATTATCAAGAATTAAATTTGAATTTTTTTCTTCTCTTTTTGAAATAAGCATTAAAATAACTAAAATATTTAATGTTTCATCCATAAAATCAAGTTTAGCTTTTTTTAATTCTTTTTAGAAATAGAATCTATTTCATTTATATATTCTTCTTTAATTTCCTTGTATATTATCTTCCTAAAATAACTAAGATCTGCAAAAAAATATTTTTGTCATACTTTTTTATCAAAAACTTACATACTTATAAAGATAAATAGCTATAAAATATCTATAATCTTCCTCAGAATAGTCAAAATAGTATTTTTAGCTTATCGTCTTGAAGCAGTTTAATATTGTACTTCAATAATATTTTTCTTTAAATTCTTCAAATCATTTCTTATAGTAGATTTACTTGTACTTAATTTATCAGCTAATTCTTTTTAATAAAAAGTTATCCTTTTTTTCATTAAAGTATAGAGTATTATTAATTCTTCTCTTTCTTTTTGACTATAAATATAGTTATTCTCTTCAATATTATCAAAAAGTTTATCCATGTCATTTTCAGTTATTGAAGAAAAAAATTCTCTTTTTATTTCAATTTTTTTGAACCTAACTCTTCATTGATTTCATGAATTTTATAACGAACACTTCTTTCAGTTAAATTTAGAAGTTCTGCTACCTTTTGATAATTTTCCTTTCATTTTCAATGATTTTTTAATATTTCAAAAATGCTGTTTTTTTAGCATTTTTACCTCCGATACTTTTAAAAATACAAGTGTACTATTTTTTTACATTTTGAAACTTATTTTAGATTAATTAAAAATATACACATAATTAATAGAGATATTTATTTAGTAAATAATACAATTTTTTTCAGATTTTTGCTAGCTTTTTATTTCACAATTTTTGTGAAAGATATTACACACTTATAAAATTTTTTTACTAGACTTTTTTAAAAAAATATTATAGAATAACCTTTATTATTTTTAGGAGGGATGCACATGAATAGTATTGGTAATGTTGGTAAAAAGAATTTAATCTCTTTAATAATTCCAATATTCTTTGAATTGTTATTGGTAACAATTGTAGGTAATATAGATACAATAATGCTTGGTTATTACAGTGACGAAGCAGTAGGTGCGATAGGTGGAATAACACAACTACTTAATATTCAGAATGTAATATTTAGTTTTATTAATATAGCAACAGCAATTTTAACAGCACAATTTTTTTAGGAGCAAAGGATTATAAAAGAGTTAAACAAGTTATAAGTGTTTCGTTAGTTCTTAATGTCTTATTAGGATTAATTTTTAGGTGGAATTTATTTATTTTTTTGGGAAAGTTTACTTCAAAAAAATAAATCTTCCAGCTGAACTAATTGGAATAGGAAAATATTATTTTTCAAATGGTGGGAGGACTTTGTATACTTCAAGGTATAATTTTATCTTGTGGAGCTATACTTAAGAGCCATGGAAGACCAACAGAGACTCTTATTATTAATGTAGGGGTAAATATTTTTAAATATTATAGGTAATGCTTTCTTTATTTTTTTGGTTGGTTAGGAATGCCTGTTTTAGAGCCAACAGGTGTTGGAATTTCAACAGTTATATCAAGAGGAATAGGTTGTGTGGCAGCGTTTTTATATGATGTGTAAATATTGTAATTTTACTTTTAAAAAAAGAAATACATAAAACCCTTCCCATTTAAAAATAGTGAAAAATATTTTTATCAATAGGTTTACCTACTGCAGGTGAAAAACTTAGCTTGGAATGTAGGACAACTTATGATAGTTGCTATGGTAAATACTATGGGAACAACTATTATTGCTTCACGTACATATTTGATGCTTATAAGTAGTTTTACTATGACTTTATCAATAGCATTGGGGCAAGGAACAGCAATACAAGTTGGACACTTAGTTGGAGCAGGTGAAATAAAAAGAAGTTTATCATAAATGTTTAAAAAGTTTGAAAAATTGCTTTTATTTTTTTGCCTTTGTTACAACTTCTTTAGTTTTTCTTTTTCAGAAACCCAATTATGAGTATTTTTTTACGACTAATCCAGATATTTTAAAAGCTTCACTTAAAAATATTCCCTTTAATGATTCTATTAGAAATGGGAAGAGTATTTAATATTGTTATAATAAACTCACTTCATGCAGCAGGAGATATAAAATTTCCTATGTTTATGGGAATAACTTGCGTATTTACAGTGGCAGTTTTATTCTCATATCTATTTGGTATTTCTCTTGGATGGGGACTAGCTGGAATATGGCTAGCAAATGCAATGGATGAATGGATTAGAGGACTTGCAATGTACTTTAGATGGAAAAAGTAAAAAAATGGCAAAAATAAAAAGTTTTGTATAGTTATTGACAAGTTGACAAAAAAATAGTATAAAATAAGTGCTAATAAAAACCATAAAGAGAGATGGAGGGACAGGCCCTATGAAATCTCAGCAACCTACAAGAGTGTGGTGCTAATGCCTGAGCGATGGAAGAAACATAGCTAAGATAAAAAGACTTCCTAAGCTAAAAAGGCTTAGGATTTTTTTGATAAGAAAGGAGAAGTATGAAAATAGCAGATATTTATAAAGGGAAAAGTTTAACTACATCATTTGAGGTATTTCCCTCCTAATGATAAAGTTGGTTTTAGAACAAGTTTATAATTGCTTAGATGTATTATCTTTAGAAAAAAACCTGACTATATAAGTGTTACTTATGGAGCAGGAGGAAATACTAAAAGGAAGAACTGTTGAAATAGCAGATAGAATAAAAAAATCAAAATGGAGTAGAATCAGTTGCTCACTTAACTTGTATTGGAGCTAAAAAGAAGAAATAGATAGAGTATTAGAAGATTTAGAAAAAAACATAACATTGAAAAATATTCTTGCTTTTAAGAGGAGACTATCCTGTTGATAGAGAATTAGAAGTAGGAGATTTTCAGTTACGCTAGAGATTTAATAAACTATATCCATGAAAAGAAAGGTGATAAATTTTTCAATAGGTGCTGCATACTATGTTGAAGGACATAGAGAAACTAATGACCTATTAGATTTATTTCATTTAAAAGAAAAAGTTAATGCAGGAGTGGATTTTTAATTTCTCAAATTTTTCTTAGATAATGAATTCTTCTATTCATTTAGAGATAAATTAGAAAAAAATTACAAATTAATGTTCCACTAGTTGCAGGAATTATGCCAGTAACTAATGCTAAACAAATAAAGAAAAATAACTTCTTTATGTTCTTGTACTATACCTAAAAATTCTTAAAGATTTTTAGAAAAAAATACGAAGATAACCCTTCAGCATTAAAAAGAAGCTGGGCTTGCTTATGCAATAGAACAAGTGGTTGATTTAGTTGCTTCTGATATCAATGGTATACATTTATATACAATGAATAGACCAGAAACTGCTAAAAAAATAATAGACGCAACAGGAATTATAAGAAAATAAATTTAATGTGCTGTTAAGAAAATAAGTGAATTACGAATGTAGATTTTTAGATAAAAAAATTAAATAGAATGAGCCGAGTAAATGTCGACGTGTCTGAAGCCAACTTGTTGGCAAGTTTGTCGAATTACAGCGAATTCTTAATTTTTTTATCGTTAAGAAATCTACTCAGTAATGAACTATTTTTCTTAACTTATTAGAAATGAGGAAAAATATGTTTGAGTTTGAAAAAGATCTAAAAGAAAGAATATTAGTTTTAGATGGGAGCAATGGGTACAGTTTTTACAAAAATATGAATTAACTCCTGAAGATTTTTAATGGAGCAAAAGGTTGTTATGAAGTATTGAATGAAACTAGACCTGATATAATTTTTTGAAGTACATAAAAAAATACATAGAGGCTGGAGCAGATGTAATTGAAACTAATAGTTTTAACTGTAATGCTATTTCACTAAAAAGATTATCATTTAGAAGATAAAGTTTATGACTTAGCAAAAAAATCTGCAGAAATTGCAAGAGATGCAGTTAAACAAAGTGGTAAAAAAGGTTTATGTCTTTGGTTCTGTTGGACCTACAAATAAAAGCTTATCTTTTCCTGTAGGAGATATACCTTATAAAAGAGCAGTTAGTTTTGATGAAATGAAAGAAGTTATAAAAGTTCAAGTTGCAGGACTTATAGATGGTGGAGTAGATGGAATTCTATTAGAAACTATCTTTGATGGATTAACTGCAAAGGCAGCCTTACTTGCAACAGAAGAAGTTTTTTTGAAGAAAAGAATATAAAATTACCAATTTCTATTTCAGCTACTGTAAATAGACAAGGAAAAGTTATTAACAGGACAAAGTATGGAATCTTTAATTGTTGCTTTAGATAGAGATTCTGTAACTTCATTTTGGATTTAACTGTTCATTTGGAGCAAAGGATTTAGTTCCCTCTTGTTATAAAAAAATAAAAAGAATTAACAACAAAATTTGTATCATTACATGCTAATGCAGGTCTACCTAATCAAAAATGGAGATTATGTTGAAACTGCTCAAAAAGATGAGAGATGATCTTCTACCTCTTATAGAAAATCAAGCTATAAATATTCTAGGTGGTTGTTGTGGTACAAACTATGACCATATAAGAGCAATAGCAGAATTAGTAAAAGGGCAAAAACCAAGAATTTTTACCTGAAGAAAATTTATTAGAAACTTGTTTATCTGGAAATGAAATATATAACTTTAATGATAAGTTTACTTGTGTTGGTGAAAGAAACAATATATCAGGTTCAAAAATTATTTAGAACAATGATAGAAGAACATAACTATTTAAAAAGCTCTTGAAGTTGCAAGACAACAAATAGATGCAGGAGCAAAAAGTTTTAGATATAAACGTTGATGATGGAATTTTTAGATTCCGTTGAAGAAATGAGAAAACTTTTTAAGAGTTTTACAAAATGATAGTTTTATAGCAAAAAGTCCCTATTATGATAGATTCATCTGATTTTGCTGTTATTGAAGAAGGACTTAAAAATACTTCTGGTAAAGCAATTGTAAACTCTATCAGTTTAAAAAGAAGGTACTGAAGAATTTTTTTAAGAAAAGCTAAAATCATTAGAAAAGTTTGGAGCCTCAATAATAGTAATGGCTTTTGATGAAAAAGGACAAGGTGTCAGTGCTGAAAGAAAAGATTGAAATATGTCAAAAGAGCTTATGATTTACTAAAGAGTATAGGAGTTAAAAAAACTCTGATATAGTATTTGACCCTAATATTCTAAGTGTTGGAACAGGACAAGAAGCTGACCGTTACCATGCAAGAGAGTTTATTAAAACTATTGATTACATCCATGAAAAATTTAAAAGGTTGTGGAGTAGTTGGTGGATTAAGTAACCTATCATTTTGCTTTTTAGAGGAAATAATGTACTAAGAGCAGCATTTCACCATATTTTTCTTAGAAGAAGCTGTACCAAGAGGATTTAATTTTGCTATCTTAAATCCAAAAGAAAAAAAGCACCTCAATGGACAGATGATGAAAGAGAAAAAGATTAAATCTTTCATATTTGGTGAAAAGTACTGACATGGAAGCTCTACTTTCTTTAAATTTAATTAAAAGAAAAGAAGAAGCTCAAATTTTTGCTGAAACACCTGAAGATAAAATTAGAAAAGCTTTAATTCAAGGTGGAAGTGAATCTTTACAAGAAGTTATAGGAGATTTATTAAAAGAAATATAAAGCTCTTGAAATTTTAGAAAATATATTGATGTCTGCAATGCAAGAAATAGGAAGACTATTTGAACAAGGAGAACTTTATTTACCACAACTTATTCGTTCAGCTTCTGTTATGAATAACTGTGTTGACATTTTAACTCCATATCTAGATAAAGTTGATAAAGCTTCATCAAAAGGTAAAGATTCTAATGGCTACTGTTGATGGAGATGTACATGATATAGGTAAAAAAATATAGTTGGAACTGTTTTTAGAATGCAATGGATACGAAGTTATAGACTTAGGAGTTATGGTTCCAAGAGATAAAAATTGTTGAAAAAGCAAAAGAAATAAATGCAGATGTTGTAACTTTAAGTGGACTTATAAGTCCTTCTCTAAAAGAAATGGAAAGAGTTGCAGATTTATTCCAAAAAGTTGAAATGCAAGTTCCCGTATTAATTGCAGGAGCTGCAACTTCTAAACTACATACAGGATTAAAAGTTTTTACCTAATTACGATTATTCTTTACATGTTACGGATGCTATGGATACTATAACAGTAGTTTCTCAACTTTTTATCAACAAAGAGAAAAGATTTTTCTTGAAACAAAACAAAATCAACTTCGTAAGATAGCTAAGAGATATATAGATAACAATAATGGAACTGAAGAGAAAAAGTTTTTCCCTGAAGTTAAGAAGACTGTTAGCTATATTCCTAAAGTTTTAGGAAAACAATTCCTATCTCTACCTGTTGAAATATTTAAAGATACTTTTAAAATGGGATATTGCTCTATATGCTTTAAGAGTTAAAAATACTCCTGAAGAAGAAAAAAACTTTTAAATGACTTAAAGAAAATCTATGAAAAAAATTAATAGAAGAAAAAGTTGAATTTAGAGCAGCTTATGGATATTTTAGATGCAAGAAGACTGAAACTTTCTTAGAAATGGAAGGAATGACTTTTTGAAGTTTCTCCTAATCTTGCTCAATATATAGAAAAAGAAGATTATGTTGGAGGCTTTTGTAATTTCAGTTGGAAGTAAAATCTTTAAAGATGATAAGTATTTAGGTTTACTTGAAACTTTACTTTGCAATGCCATAGCAGAAACGGCTTCTGAATATATGGAAACAAGAGTATCTGAGGATATAGTATCCAACATTCTTAAGACCAGCTGTTGGTTATCCAATTTTACCAGACCACTCATTGAAAAAAAGTTGTTTTTTTGACTTAATTGATGGTGAAAGAACAGGAGCAAAACTGAGTCCTGCCTTTGCAATGACACCATTAAGTACAGTTTGTGGTTTCTATTTATGCAATGATAATGCTAAATATTAATTAAAAGAAATATAAAATAATATTGGGTTGCAAATTGTAACCCAATTTTTTATAATATACTAAAATTGAAAAGGAATTGATAAATGGAACTACAAAAATTTTAAAGATGAATATATGGTAGAAAGTTAAAGGGTGGAATATATAAACCTTCTTTTGAAGAGATAGAAAAATGGTTTTTGACATAGAGGTATCTAAATATCTTGTGACAAAAAAAGATGTGGTTGGATGTAATGGGAGATATTACTTTAGAAACTGAGAGAAATAATGAACCTGCTGAGAATATCACTTGGTGGAAAGCATTAGAATTTTTGTAACAAGTTAAGTGAAAAATATGGTTTAGAACCTGTCTACGATCTAAGTAAAAAGTAAGCAAGGAATATTAGCAATAAGAGAATTAAAAAGGAAAAACTATTAAAACTGTTGATCCTAAAAATGGCAAATTTTAAAAAAATACAGAAGGTTTTTAGATTAGCTACTGAAATTGAATGGGAATGGTTTGCAAGAGGTGGACAAGTTGCTATAGAACAAGGAACTTTTGACTATAAATACTCAGGAAGTGACAATATTGATGAAGTAGCTTGGTATGCTGAGAATTCTAATTATCTTATACAAAATGTAGGATTAAAGAAGTCAAATCAATTAGGACTTTTTGATTGTAGTGGTAATATATGGGAATGGTGTTATGACACAGAAGAAATGGAAAATATAAAATCATTACATTTTAATTTTGATCCTTCTAGTGCATATAGAAGAATTAGAGGAGGTTCATGGCTTCATTCAGCTGAAAGTTGTACTACTTTTTATAGGATTTTTGAAACTGCTGCTTATGTTGTATTGAATACTGGATTTCGTATTGTTAGAAACAATTTAATAACTATATAAAACTTTGGAGGAAAATATGTTAGAAGAAAAATTATTAAAAACTAAAGACTATCAATGAAAACTTTTATAAATTTAGGTTTTGATTTAGAAGAAGACTTTAATCGAACTTGTTACTCAAAGAGAAGATATTAAGGATAGAATTGAAAATACAAAATATAAGAAGATGACTTTTTTCAAAAGATGAAGAAGCTAACTCATACATTCTAAACTTAGAAGATTGTCAAATAAGTTTTGATATAATCGAAGGTGAAGATGAAGAAGGATCTTGGTTTGAAGTAGAATGTAATATAATTTTTCTTTTTAAGAAGGGAGACTGAAATGACATTATTACTTTTAACTAATTTTTCTACAATATTAATTGTGTTCTTAATTTTATCATTTATAAATGAACATTTTAATGTTGAAAAATTTTCAGTCTAAAAACAAAATGATAACTACTATTGTTATATTATCAATAGTAAACCTTATTTATTTTTGATGATTATCATCAAGAAGACATTATAATTTCTTTAAACCTTGTTATTTTAGGAATAGATTTTTTTATTTATACTAACAAACTTTTTGTTGATTTTTTTAAGAGAAAAGGACTTTTATTTTTATATATATTAGGGACTTTTTATTTTTTTAGTACTCCATTTTTACAACAATGATGTTTTGCATTACGTGGAATACCTCATGGATAAGGAGAAGAAACAATTATGGAAATAAAAATCAAAGAAAAATAGACAGCTTAGAAATTACTAAAAATTGTAAAACAAGAGCTGAGAAAAAAACTCTATTATATCTTTTTGTATAATAATTTTAATTTATTCAGTTTTTATATATAATAATCCCTTTTTTTTCTTTTTATTCCACTCTTTACAATTCACTTTGTCTTTTTTTATTTTTATAATTTTATGTCAGAGAATATAAATATGAAAGAATTTCTATAAATTTTAAAGAAATTAGCTTTTTCAAGTAGTTATTTTAAAAATTTTGAACTATGTTATAAAAAATATTTTTAGTTGAGAAATATAAAAAGAAATTGAAATAATAGAATATCATAAACTTCTATTAAGAAAAAAATTTTATTTAAAGATAAATTGAAGATAAGCCATCTTATGTTATAAGTTTTAGTTTTTTGAAGGTGAAAAATTTAAATTTTGCTTATAGTATGGAGAAAAATGAAGCGAGAAGAGTTTTGAGAAGAATCAAATCATTTTTAGAAAAAGAAAAAAATATATTCTTAATGAGGTAAAAAAATGGAAAAGAAAGAGATAGAGTTTTAAAAAAATTTTGAAGATGAATATATGATAAAAGTTAAAGGTGGAAAATATATTCCTTCTTTTTTTCAAATGAATTAAAGGAAGTTTTTGATATAGAAGTATGTAAATACCCTACAACTCAATTAATGTGGTTAGAAGTTATGGAAAATAATCCCTCAGAAGCTAAAGCATTATATAAACCTGTTGAAACTGTTAATTGGTGGCAAGCACTAGAATTCTGTAATAAACTAAGTGAAAAAAATATGGTTTAGAGCCTGTATATGAATTGAGTAAAAGTTTAGAAGAAACATTAATGATAAAAAGAATTGGGAGAAAAATAGTAAGTCCTGATAAAGCAAACTTTGAAAATACAGAAGGTTTTAGATTACCTACAGAAATAGAATGGGAATGGTTTGCAAGTGGAGGACAAAAAGCAATAGAACAAGGGACTTTTGAATATAAATATTCAGGAAGTAATAATATAGATGAAGTAGCTTGGTATCTTGGCAATTCAGATTTTTAAAAATAATGATGTCTCAATAAAAGAGGTAGGATTAAAAAAAGCCAAATCAGCTAGGGCTTTTTGATTGCAGTGGTAATATATGGGAATGGTGTTATGATACAACTGGTGAGATAGAAAATGGAAAAACTATACACATATAAAACTTTTGAGCCTTATAATATATATAGAAGAATTAAAGGTGGTTCAGGAGCTTACTCTGCTAAAAGTTCTCTCATCACTAATAGAAGTGAAACTATAGCTACTTATTCTTATAAAAAAATTTTTGGATTTCGTATTGTAAGAACTATTTAACTTTTTAAAAGACTGGAGGAATAAATGGAGAAAAAGAAATAAAATTAAATCATTTTAGTTTTTTTATTCAGTATTCGCAATAATTGTCTTAATATATTTTCTCAATAAAATGTATCCAATTTTATTTGGTTGTAGGAATACCTCAGGAAATTTGGGAAACTATAACTACAGAAAAAATCATTTATTTCAAATGAAAGTAAGTTTAGAAGCTCAACTTATAGTCAAAATTTCTTTAACTTTATTAGCTATATTTCTTCCACCTTTTCTAGTATATCTTTTTGTAAAAAAATATATAAAATATGTAATTATTTTTTTAAGTGAAGAAAAAAATAGTTATCTCAGATGAATATTTTTCTTATACAAGAAAAATTAGCTATGATTAATTTTGAAAAGTTTGAAATTAATTTAAATGAAATAAAAAGAATTACTAAAATACCAATGAGAGCTCCAGCTAGATTTTCAACAAATATTCCTACACTAGCTATTTTATGGTATTTTTAAGGAACAAGAAAGAATATTAATAAAAGATAAAAATGGAAAAAGAATATAAGATATGGAATATTCCAGCAAAAATTCTCTCCTTCAACATACTATGGAACACCAAAAGATGATGCAGATTTGTATATTAAAGAATTGAGAGAATACTTTAAAAACTTGAAGAAGAAAATATAGAAGATGATCAAGAAACTGAAAGTTTAAATATAGAAATGAAAAAAAGTTAATATATAGACATCCAGATTTATCAGAAAAAAAGAAAAAGTTTTTTATTTTTATTCTTTGCCAACTTTTTCTTATACTTTATTTTTTAGTAGATACTTTAGTGAAGGGAATAAGAGTATTCTATGAGGGTGGAATAGAGATATTAATTTTTATAGTAATTTGGGTATTGCTTGTATTATGATAAGTTATTTACTAATAAAAAGCAATGAAAAATGCAATAATTTATTTTCTTTTCCTTATGAAGAATATGAAATAATTGAAAGATAGATTATATTATAAGAAAAAGATTAAAATTATTTGGAAAATCTTTTGTAATGGAGAAGTTTGATGTAAGTTTAAAGGATATAGATAGTATTTCATCCTTAGCTCCAAAAAAATCTCTTATATAGAATAAAATCTCTTGATGATTTTCAAACCATCTAAAAGAATTTATATAAAGATTTAAAGAATGGAGAAGGATATGAAGTATGTAATTGGGAAAAATTTCTTATAATTATGTTGACTTCTCTGGAGATATTGATAAAAGTATTGGAAATAGAATTTAAAGAAGTTTTTAATAAAATAAAAGTCTTTTATTGAAAAATGGAGAAAAGAAATATAATTTTGAAAAACAATTAGAAGAAATAGAATCTAACTATAATTTAGAAAAAAATCTGAAAGATATAATTTTTATTTTTAAATAAGATTATAGAAGAAGAAAAAGCTATATTTATATAAAGATGAAGAAAAAGTTTATAGTTAATGCAGAAGAAATAGCTATAAAAAAATTTAGCTATATTTAAAACTATGAATTTTTGAAGAAATAGATTTCTATGTTTTTATGTTAATTATTTATCAAAAAGAATATGAAGATAAAAATAGTGTTAGTAGGCTTTCAATGGTGTTGATGGAAAAGAAGTAACTATGTCAAAATTAAAAAGATGATATAAATAGAGATTAGAGATAGCAAAAGTACATTTATTTAAAAAAAGATAAAGTTTTTATCAAAAATTAGAAGAGTGTTACAAATAAAAATTTGTCAACAATTTTTATTATTTCTAATAAGAATATAGAAATTTTGGAATGTTAAATTAGAGTTGTACTGATTATTGACTTTTTAAATAACTGTTTATATAATATAAAGCATTACAAAATATTTTTCAATTGAAAATATTATATTTAATAAGAAAGGAGGGAAAAAAATGAAAAAGCTAATTTTACTTATTTCTTTTTATTCTTTTTAGCTTTTACATCATTTGCAGTAAAAATTGAGAATAATGAAATTGTTGATAAATATGGAAATAAGATTGAAGCTAGAGAATATAAAAAGAATCATAGTAACAGATCCTGGTGTAATAGAAATATTATTTAAAAATAGGAGGAGAAAAATCTATAGTTGCTATAGGAAAAGACTACTAAAAGTAAGATTTATCCTTATGAAAAAGTTGAAAAAAACTTCAAAGTATAGGAAGTATTAGTAATTTAAATCTAGAAAAATAGTTGAATACAAACCTGATTTAGTTGTAGTTAGTTCTATGATGTTAAAAGAATGTTGAGTCTATAAAAAAATTAGGTTATAAAGTTATTGTTTCTAATGCTTCTAATTTAAATGAAATATTAGAGTTAATCTCTGTTGTTGGAGTTATTTCAGGTAGAAAAAAATGAAGCTGAAGATTTAAGAAAAGTTTCTTCTTTAAAACTAGAAAAAAATTATTAAAGAAAATCATAAAAATCTTCTAACTTAAAAAGGAGCTATTTTTATTTTTCAACTTCGCCTATGACAGCTTTTTTTCTGATGATTCTTTACCTGGAGATGTGCTTAAACATTTAGGGTGTCACTAATATTGCATCTAATGTCCCTGGTCAAAGACCTATATTATCTCCAGAATATATTTTTGAAAGAAAATCCAGATTTTTTTAGCTGGTGCTATGAGTTTAGATAGTCCTCAACAAATTATTGAGGCTTCTAATGTTATTGCTAAAACAAAAGCAGGAAAAACAAAAATATTTTTTTATCTTAGATTCATCTCTTATGTTAAGAAGTTCTTATAGAATTTTTGATGAAATGGAAGTTTTAAAATCTAAATTAGAAAAAAATAAAGAATTAAACTTTAAATTTTTACTATTGGGAATGGTACAAAAAAATTTAATTCTATGGAGGCAAAAATGAAAAAAATACTTAATGAGCTTATCACTTTTTATATTTTTGTGCTACTTCTTATGGAGAAACAATAGACTTTAGGTGAAAAAAGCATTTATTCTGAAACTGGTTTCAAAAATAGTTTAAGAAGTTCTACAACTTCCCCTTTTATCTTAAAATCTAAAGACATTGAAGGAAAGGGTTATACTTCTGTTTCAGAAGTTCTGGATTCTATTCCTGGAGTAAATATAAAAGAAGGTGCTCATCCTGCAATTGATCTTAGAGGTCAAGGTTTTCAGAAAGCAAAAGCAACTGTTCAACTTTTTAGTTGATGGAATTCCTGCAAATATGCTTGATACTTCTCACCAAAATGTTCCTATTGATGTTGTAAATATTGATGAAATAGAAAGAATTGAAGTTATTCCTGGTGGAGGAGCTGTTCTTTATGGTAGTGGAACTTCTGGAGGAGTTATAAATATTATTACAAAAAAATATAAGAGTAAAAAAATATTCGTGGTGGAGTTGGATATCAAATATCAAGTTTTAGAAATAATAAATTTGATGTCTCAACAGGAACTAGTGTAGGAAATTTTTGATTTTTGATATAAATTATTCTAAAAATAGAAAATATGGATATAGAGATTATGATTTCACTAATTCTGATTATTTTTTTCTGGAAGAATTAATTATAATATAAATAAAACAGATAACATAGCTTTTTAAATATAGTGGTTATAGAAGTAAATATACTTATCCTGCTTCTTTAACAGAAACTCAAAATGAATAAAGATAGAAGACAAAGTGGACTAGGTTCTGATGATAAAAATGATAATAATAAAATTAAAAAAAGACGAGTTCTCTTTGACATACAATTCAAAAAAATAACTAATAATAATGATTTAAATGTTGTAGCTTTTTATCAAAAAAACAGAAATTCCTTCTGAATCAATAAGTGATGGTACTGGAATGTACAAAGGGGATCTAGCTGGACAAGTGGCTGGTTTAAGCTCTGCTCTTAGAAATCCTAGCTTACCTGCAAGTGCTAGACTTGCTATGACAAATAGACTAAATGCTTTAATAGCTCAATTGAGAAATCCTTCTAGAGTAGATTTTTTTCTAGTCATTCTAATTTTTGAAGATAGAAAAAAATTAGCATAAAAAGCAAAAGATAAATACACTTATGATAATAGTGGAAGTAATGTTATTATTGGTCTAGGTTATACAGATGATAATATGATAAGAGCTTCTAAAATGGAATTAGTTGGAAAAATGAAACTTGTTGACACACATATGGACTTAACAAAGAAAACTTTTGAAAGTTTTTGCTTTAAACACTTATAAAGTTAATAATTTTGAATTCATTCAAGGTTTAAGATATGAAAAAGTAAATTTGATGGTAGTAGAAGAAATTTAGATGATGTTTCAACTGTTAAAAAGAGATATGAATAACTGGGCTGGTACATTAGCAGTAAATCATTTATATTCAGATACTGGAAATGTCTATTTAAAATATGAAAGAGCTTTTACATCACCTTCTCCTTCTCAATTAAGTGATAAAAGTAAGAACTAGTTCAGGAGCCTTTGATTATGTAACAAATAATTTAAAAATCTGAAAAAACTAACCAATTTGAAGTAGGATGGAACGATTATTTATTAGGGTTCTCTTCTAAGTGCTGACATCTATTATAGTGAAACAAAAGATGAAATTGCAACTATTTTTTGATGGTGGTAGAGCTCATCCAACTAATGGTTTTAAAACTACAAATCTTGGAAAAACTAGAAGATATGGTTTTGATTTAAGTGCTGAACAAAAAGCTTGAAAACTTTACTTTTAAAGAATCTTATTCTTTTGTAAAAACTAAAATATTAAAAGACAATGATAAAAATATTGAAGGAAAAGAAATTGCTGAAGTTCCTAATCATAAATTACTACTATCTGTGGACTATAATATAAGTTCTAAATTTACAGTTGGAGCAGAATATGAATATAAAGCAGCAGCCTTTGTTGACAATGCAAATAAATATGGAAAAGATAAAAGCAAAATCTGTATTTAATTTAAGAGCTAATTATCAAGTAAATGATTCTTTAGACATATATGCAGGAGTAGATAATGTATTTGGAGCTAAATACTATAATAGTGTGACTCTTAGCAGTGGAGATAGATTATATGACCCTGCTCCTAGAACAACTTATTACACTGGTTTTTAAATATAAATTCTAATAAAAAGGAAATCAGATGAAAAAAATATTTTTAATATCGTTGCTGATAAGTTTTATACTAATAACACTCTCTTTATCTATAGGGAGTGTTATTATTCCAATAAAAATTTATTATTTTTAAGTCCTATGGATGATTATATGAAAATGATTGTATTTGAATTAAGACTTCCAAGAATTATAATGGCATTTTTAGTTGGAATGTTACTTGCTTCAAGTGGAAATATTGTACAAATAATATTTCAAAATCCACTTGCAGATCCTTATATAATTGGTATTGCTTCAAGTGCAACTTTTGGAGCTGTTATAGCTTATCTGTTAAAATTACCAGAATTTTTATTATGGAGTAATAGCTTTTATCTCTTGTATGCTCAGTACACTTTTTAATTTTTAAAAATTTCAAAAAGAGGTAACAAAATAGAGGTAAATACTTTACTTATAGTTGGAATTACTCTTTCTTCATTTTTAGGAGGTTTCACTTCTTTTTCAATCTATATGATAGGAGAAGACTCTTTTAAAAATTACTATGTGGCTTATGGGATATTTAGGAAATGCTAGTTGGAGACAGATATTATTTTTTTAATTTTTTCCTTTAGTCTTTTCAAGTATATATTTTTATTCTAAAAAGAAATGAACTTGATATATTGATGTTAGGTGATGAACAAGCTCATTCTTTAGGGATTAATATATCTAAGTTAAAATTTCATTTGCTTATAGTTTCTTCTTTTGTTGTTGCTTATTCAGTAGCATTTACAGGAATGATTGGTTTTCGTTGGGCTTATTGTTCCCTCATATAATGAGAAGTATTATAGGACCTTTAAATTCAAGATTAATTCCTTTTGTATTAATTTATGGTGGAGTATTCTTATTATTTTTGTGATACAGTGGGAAGAATTATTTTATCTCCTGTTGAAGTTCCCTATAGGAGTTATAACTTCTATTTTAGGTGCACCTTTCTTTTTATATTTAGCTTTGAAAAGCTAGGAGGAAATAATGAGTATAGTAAGTATAGAAAATCTTAATTATTTCTATGGTAAAAAAACAAATTCTAAAAAGAATTGAAATTAGATATAGATGAGAATAAGTTAACTGGTATTATAGGATCAAATGGTTGTGGTAAATCAACATTAGCTAAAAATATTATTAAATATCTCAATGGAGATTTTTAAAAATTGGAAAATAATGAATACTGATATTAAAAAAATTGAGCCATAAAAAAATTGCACAATTAATTTTCATATATTCCACAACATTCCACAATAATTTCTAATATTTCTGTCTTTTGACTATATATTATTAGGAAGATTTCCATTATTAAAAAAATTCTTGGAATAATTATTGCGAAAAAGATTTTGAAATTGTAAACTACAATATTAATTTATTAAATATAGAATTTTTTAAAAAGATAGAAATATTGAAACTCTATCTGGTGGAGAATTACAAAAAGTTTTTATTAGCTAGAGCTTTAGTACAAGAAACTAAAATTTTACTTTTAGATGAACCTACTTCTGCTCTTGATTTAAATAATGCTGTAGAGTTTATGAAAATTTTTAAAAATGTATATCCACTCAAAAAATATATCAGTTATCATTATTATACATGATTTAAATTTAGCTTCTTTATTCTGTGATAATTTAATAGTTTTTAAAAAGATGGAAAATTTATAAAAAAAGGTAGTCCTTATGAAGTTATAAATGAACAAAATATAAAAGATGTCTATAATTTAGATTGTAAAGTTTTTGTACAATGAGGATAACAAACCTTATATAATTCCAAAAACATAAGAAAGGATATATCATGTTTAAAAATAAGATATAAGTCTCATCATGATGTAGGAAATGTTATTTCCAAATTTACAAAAAAATTTTAAAAGCAAGTAAAGAAGATTTTTATATCACTACTTGAAGGGTGAATGTAAGTAAAACAACTTGCTTTTATATTTTTCATACACCTTATTGTGATAAAATCTGTTCTTTTTGTAATATGAATAGAAAAGCAATTAGATAATGATTTGGAAGAGTATACTAAATATATTTGTGATGAAATAAAAAATATGGAGCATATAAATTTTGTAAGACAAGTGAAGTTGATGTTGTATTTTTCGGTGGAGGTACTCCAACTATATTTAAGAAAGAACAATTAGAAAGAATATTAAAAACTTTAAGAGAAAATTTTATATTTTCCAAAAGATTATGAAAATGACTTTTTGAAACAACTCTACATAACTTAAGTTTTGAAAAACTTGAAATTATGGAAAAAAATATGGAGTTAATAGAATAAGTGTAGGTATTCAAACCTTTTTCTAATAGAGGAAGAAAAGCTCTTAAATAGGACATATGATAAAAATTATGTTGTGGAAAGATTAAAAAGAAATTAAAAAGAGATTTTTCAGGACTTATTTGTATAGATATAATATATAACTATGCTGATCAAACTGATGAAGAAATTTTAGAAGATGCAAGATTATTATCAGAAATTAAAGTTGATAGCACTAGCTTTTACTCACTCATGATACATGATGGCTCAGATATTTCTAAAGAAAGAGAAAAAGATAAGTCTATCTATATCTACAGTCTAAAAAGAGATGAAGAATTACATAATCTTTTTTTATGAAGCTTGTATTGAGAATTCCTATGAGCTATTAGAATTAACTAAGCTCTCTAATGGTAAAGATAAATACAAATATATAAGGAATAACAATAGTCTAAAAAATTTACTTCCTATTGGTGTTGGAGCTGGAGGACATATACAAGATATAGGAATCTATAATATGAATCAACAAGTAAGTTTTTATTCTAGAACTTCAGAACTTAATTATAAACTTTCTATGATTTCTGGTTTAATGCAATTTGAAAAATTTAATTTACTTTGAAATACAAAAATATTGTGATGAGAAAATTTATAAGAAAAATTTTTTTAAAAGACTAAAAAGAATTTGAAAATAAAAGGTTATATAAAAATTGAGAAATAACTTTGCTATATATCAATTAAAAAGGAATCTTTTGGGGAAATAGCTTAGTTGCTGACATAATTGAATTAATTGGGAGGAATCTATGAAGACATTAATTGTTTATTCAACTATAAGTGGAAATACTAAAAGCAGTTTGTGAAAGAATATATAATGCTTTTAAATGTAGAAAAAGGAAATTATAAATGTGAAAGATAGCAAAAATATAAAAGCCTTCTGATTATGAAAAACATAATTATAGGTTTTTGGTGTGATAAAGGAACTATGGATAAAGATAGTATTGATTTTTTAAAAACTCTTAATAATAAAAAAATCTTTTATTTTTTAGGAACCTTAGGAGCAAGACCTGACTCAGAACATTGGAATGATGTTTTTTTGAAAAATGCTAAAAAAACTTTGTTCTGAAAAATAATATTTTTAAAGATGGTCTTCTAATCTGGGGAAGAATATCAAAAGAAATGATGGATGTAATGAAAAAAATTCCCAGCTGGACATCCTCACGCTGTAACTCCAGAAAGATTAGCTAGATGGGAAGCTGCTTCTACTCACCCTGATGAGAATGACTTTTAAAAAGCTGAAGAATTTTTTTCTAGATTTATTAAATAAATGAACTATTTTATTAAAAATAGGGGCTGTTACGAAATCATAAAAAGTAAAACATAGTTCGTTACTGAGTAGTTCTTAACGATAAAAATCAGAATTGCTGCAAATCAGGAAACTACTTCATCAAACACCCTGAATTTGCTCGGCTCATTCTATTTGATTTTTTTATCTAAAATTTCCATTCGTAACTCGCTTATTTTTACTTTAGTATTGAAATTTTAATTTGTGCAGCAGCTCTTCTTTATTTTTAGTGATACTATAGGTATTTATTAGTGTATTCCTTTTTAAATTTCTGCTATATCTTCATCATCTTTTTTCGATAGCAAGTTTTAAGTGATTTAAGAATATATTTTTGGATAGCATCAAATTCTCCTAAACCTTTTAAAATAACTTCATTTACTTTGAAAACCATTTTCTTCAAGTTCTTCTTTATAAGTTACTGCCATATCTTTTTAGCATGTTCACCAGCAACAAACATAAATGGAGCAAGACTAATTTCTTCTATTCCAGCCTTTTTAAGTTTCTTTTATTAGACTATCCATTAAAGGATATGCTGTGGTACAAACTACAAAAAAACATTATCATAACCACAATCACTAAAAACATATTCTATCATTGCATAACTAGTAGCTAGTGGCGAATCTGTTCCATGACAAACAAGAACTAGAGCTTCTTTTTTTATTTTTTAGGAACATATTCTTCTGCCAATGCTTCAACACACTTTTTATAATCATCAATATAGTATAAAAGTGGTTTTTCCAATCTTTACAGTCTTAAATTTATCAGAAAAAAAGAATTTACTTCTCTCACTAAATTTTCATATTCAATCCCAGGGATAACATGAGAAGTTTGTATAAGTAATTCTTCATATCCTTGATCTGCTAAAAGCATTTAAAAACTCTTAAAGGTGTGCTGTAATTTTCACCTCTATCTTTTAATCTTTTTAAAACTATTCTTGATGTATATGCTGTAAATAAATCATAATCTTTTAAATTCATCTGCAAATTTTTTTATTCATCTTATCTATAGTTAATTCTCTTGTGTCATTATGAGTAGTCCCAAAAGTGTACCATAAATAATGCTTTTTTTGACATATTTCCTCCTCAATAAAAAAATTATTTTTGTTTTGCTTAATATATTAAGTTTAATTATATAACATTTATCTGAATAATGCAAAGAAATTTTTAATTTCATCTGATCAATAAAATTTTTCTTCATTTTCTTAGAAATATATTTGACAATTTCAAATTTCTATGTTAATATAAATAGGATTAACGCATAATAAAGGTGTTCAGCAACCTTATATTAGCGAATTACATATGGAGGTGTTGATATGTACGCAGTAATTAAAACTGGTGGAAAACAGTATAAAGTTACAGAAGGTGATGTATTAAGAGTAGAAAAATTAAATGCTGAAGTTAATGCAACTGTTGAATTAACAGAAGTTCTTTTAGTAGCTGGTGGAGACAACATTAAAGTTGGAAAACCATTAGTAGAAGGAGCAAAAGTAGTTGTAGAAGTTTTATCTCAAGGTAAAGCAGCTAAAGTTATTAACTTCAAATACAAGCCTAAAAAAGCTAGTCACAGAAAAAAAGGTCATAGACAACTTTTTACTGAAGTAAAAGTAACTTCAATAATAGCATAGTTTATGACAAAAGTAGAAATTTTTAGAAAAAATGGTAACATCATAGGATATAAAGCAAGTGGACATTCTGGATACTCAGAACAAGGAAGTGATATAATTTGTTCTGCTATCTCAACATCATTGCAAATGACTTTAATAGGTATACAAAAGTATTAAAGTTAAAAGTTGATTTTAAAAATAAATGATGGCTTTTCTTGATGTTGATTTAAAAAAATATTAGCCAAGATAAACTAACACAAACAAATATACTCACAGAAGCTATGGCTATATTTTTTTAAAAGAATTAACTAAACAATATCCTAAGTACATTAGACTTGTAGAAAAGGAGGATAAGTAAATGCAATTTTTATTAAATATACAATTATTTGCACATAAAAAGGGCAAGGTTCTGTTAAAAACGGAAGAGACTCTAATCCTAAATATCTTGGAGTAAAAAATATGATGGAGAAGTTGTTAAAAGCTGGAAATATCATAGTTAGACAAAGAGGAACTAAATTCCATGCTGGAAACAATATGGGAATTGGTAAAGACCATACTCTATTTGCATTAATCGATGGATATGTAAAAATTTGAAAGATTAGGAAAAATAAAAACAAGTTTCTGTATACTCAGAAAAATAAGCTGATAAGAAAAAAATCCTATTAATTTAGGATTTTTATTTTTAATAAGATTTTAATTTGATAAAAATCATAATTGCTATATAAAATATATATATTATATAATTTGGATAAAAATTATTCTATTTTTTTGATTAAAAGTTTATCTTTTTTTAAAAAATTTTAGTTGCTTTTTTATATAAAAAAAGAGTTTATCATTTATTTAAGATATAATATTAAATCTTAGCTCAAAAAGTTTTTAAAAATTAACGATTTCTATTATGGAGGTAGATTTATTATGAAGATGTATGGACTTGAAAAAAATTAGGAATTGCTAATGTATTGGCAGTTCACTATAATCTAAGCCCAGCAGAGCTTACTGAAAAAGCTTTAGCAAATGGTGAAGGAAAACTAAATGATACTGGTGCTTTAGTCATAGAAACAGGAAAATATACTGGACGTGCTCCAGATGATAAATTCTTTGTTGACACTCCAAGTGTACATAATCATATTGACTGGAGTAGAAATAAACCTATTGAAAGTGAAAAATTTGATGCTATTCTTGGAAAATTAATAGCTTACCTTCAAAAAAAGAAAATCTATGTTTTTTGATGGAAAGGCTGGTGCTAATTCTGAATATACCAGAAGATTCCGTTTTATAAATGAAATGCCTAGCCAAAATTTATTCATACATCAATTATTAATAAGAACTGATGAAGAATACAATGAAAATAATAAAATTGATTTCACAGTTATATCTGCTCCTAATTTCCACTGTGTACCTGAAATAGATGGAGTTAATTCTGAAGCAGCTATCATAATCAATTTTGAAAAAGAAAAATAGCTATAATTTGTGGAACAAGATATTCAGGAGAAATGAAAAAAAGTGTCTTTTCTATAATGAACTATATAATGCCTCATGAAAATATTTTACCTATGCACTGTTCTGCTAATATGGATCCTGTTACTCATGAAACTGCAATTTTCTTTGGTTTATCTGGAACAGGTAAAACAACTTTATCAGCAGATCCAAATCGTAAATTGATTGGTGATGATGAACATGGTTGGTGTGATACTGGAGTATTCAACTTTGAAGGTGGATGCTATGCTAAATGTATCAATCTAAAAGAAGAAAGTGAACCTGAAATCTATCATGCTATAAAATTTGGAAGTGTTGTAGAAAATGTTACTATGGATGAAAAAACAAGAAAGATAAATTATGAAGATGCTAGTATTACTCCTAATACCAGAGTTGGATATCCTATACACTATATTCCTAATGCTGAATTAGCGGGTGTAGGTGGAATACCAAAGGTTGTTATTTTCTTAACAGCTGACTCTTTTGGAGTTTTACCTCCAATTTCAAGATTGAGTCAAGAAGCAGCAATGTATCACTTTGTAACTGGATTTACTGCTAAACTTGCTGGAACTGAATTAGGAGTTAAAGAACCTGTACCTACATTCTCAACATGTTTTGGTGAACCTTTTATGCCTATGGATCCAAGTGTATATGCTAAAATGCTTGGTGAAAGATTAGAAAAACATAATACAAAAGTTTATTTAATCAATACAGGTTGGTCTGGTGGAGCATACGGAACAGGAAAAAGAATAAATCTAAAATATACTCGTGCTATGGTTACAGCAGTATTGAGTGGATATTTTTGATAATGCTGAGTATAAACACGATGAAATATTTAATCTTGATATTCCTCAATCTTGTCCTAATGTTCCTAGTGAAATTATGAATCCAATAGATACTTGGGAAGATAAAGAACAATATATCATAGCTGCTAAAAAGTTGGCTAACTTATTCTATAAGAACTTTTAAAGAAAAAAATATCCAAATATGCCAGAAAAATATTACAAATGCTGATTCTAGATATAATGATTAATAAAATAATGATTAATGATAAATACCCTCTTTTTATGGATTAAGAGAACTGTTTCTACAGTTCTCTTTTTCTTTATATAGAAAAAGTGCTATTGCAAATTAAAATTTTAAAATACTAAAAGAAAAACAAAATAAGTGAGTTTCATGGACATTTACTCAGTAACAAACTATTTTTACTTTTTATAATTTGCAACACCCCTCTATTTTTATTGATTATAATACATTTTCAGTTGGAAAAACTTGATCTGATGTTACATCTATTCCAAGTTTTTCTTAAAGATTGCTCATCATTTCTACCTAAAGATATGAGTAGAATGTGCTTGTACCCCTGCTAATTGTGAAAGTTTTGACAGTGCAAGCTCTGCCATAGGATTTGTTGCTGCTGTTATACTTAAAGGCAATCAATATTTCTTCACAATCTAGTGGTATATGTTTATTTTTTAAAGTTTTTCCTTTAACTTAATAATAGGCTCTAAAAATTGTTGGTGAAATTAATAATAATTCATCATCAAAATTTGAAAGATACTTCAATGAATTCAATATAGCAGCTGAAGGTGCATCCATTAAAGAAGATTTCTTTCCTGTTATTATTTGTCCATCAGGCATTTCAAATGCTATAGCTGAAAGCGTTTTTTTGCTTATCAGACTTTTTCTTCATTATTTAAAAGTTCTAATTTCTTTCTTGCAAAAGTAACAACTTTTTCTATCTTCTTCTTTTTAATCCTAAACTGTGCATTATAAATTCAGCTCTTTTTAAATGTTTCTAAATCAGTATTTCCTTTTTTTATAATCACAACCAGTTTTAAAATATCTTCTTATTATTTCTTGTTGAGAGCTTCTCTAACAACTTCATCATCAGTAATACCAAAACCTACTCTATTAACTCCCATATCTGTAGGTGATTGATAAATTGATTTTTTCCTGTTATTTTTTCAATTATTCTTTTTAATAAAGGAAAAAGCTTCGATATCTCTGTTATAGTTTACTGCTATTTCTCCATATTCTTCTAAATGAAATGGATCTATCATGTTAACATCATTTTAAGTCTACTGTTGCTGCTTCATAAGCTATATTTCAATGGATGTTTTAAAGGTACATTCCAAACTGGGAAAGTTTCAAATTTAGAATATCCTACATTTTTTCCTCTTTTATATTCATGATAAAGTTGACTTAAACAAGTTGCAAGTTTCCCACTACCAGGTCCCTGGAGCAGTTACAACAACTATCGGTTTTGTTGTTTCTATATAGGCATTTTTCCATAACCTTCATCACTAACTATAGTATCAACATCACTAGGATAACCTTTTTGTTGCATAGTGTTTGTATACTTTTATACCTCTTCTCTCAAGTCTAGTGATAAAAAGGTCTGTAGAAGGTCTATCTTCGTATCTTGTGATAACAACACTATTGACCTTTAGCTCATTTTCTCTTAAATCATCTATCAGTCTAAAAGACATCCATATCATAAGTAATTCCAAAATCACCTCTGATTTTATTTCTTTCAATGTCTCCAGCATATACACAAATTATAACTTCTATTTGATCTTTAAGTTTATTTAAAACTTTTTATCTTAGCATTCTCATCAAAACCAGGTAAAAACTCTTTTTGCATGAAGATCTCCTAAAAGTTTTCCCACCAAACTCAATATATAATTTGTCATGCTTATTCACTCTTTCAAGTATATATTTAGATTGTTCTTCTAGATATTTACCGTGGTCAAAAACCTATTTTTCATTACAACATCACTACTCCCAAATTTTTAAAAAAATAAATATAAAAACTATTTTTATTTTATCACAGATAAAGTATTTTTGTGAATAACTTTAAATTTCTATTTTTGTAATTTTTCTTCTATAGCCTTATATGATTTATCTACGATTTCATCATAACTTAAGTCTTCAACTTTAATTTTATCTAAAGAAATTCAACTGATATTTTTTTCCTGGTTTAGGAAATTTTCTTTCCTGTAGGGAAATAATTCATAAGCTACCACTTATAACATAAGGTTGTACATCAACATTTAACTCTTTAGCTAATATTGCAAAAGATTTTTAAATTTATTCATTTTTCCATCTCTAGTTCTTAAAACCTTCAGGATAGATAGCTACATTTTTATTTTCTTTTAAAACTTTTGCAAGTATTTGCATAACTTCTGCAATATCTTTTATTTATATCAACTAAAACAACATTAGATGAATTTTGCAAAAGACTTCATCATAGAACTTTTGAAAATGTGCTACTGTTGCAAGAAAATATGTTTTTCTTTACTAATTTTTGAAGGAACAGCATAATTGAAATAAGAAACCATCTAAGAAACTTTGGTGATTAGCAACATAAATAGTTGGCTTATCCATTTCAATTTTTTTCTTTTCCTTTAACCTTGACTCTAAAGAAAGTATTAAATAGAATACATGATATGAATTTTTAAAAATTATAGCTAAGAAACTAGAACTTGGTAATTTTCGCATCAGTATCTTTATTAATGATCTCTTTTCCAGTTTAAATTTCCAATTTTTTCTTGATTTCTATTTTTCCTTTACATAATTAGCAAGTTCTAATAATGATGGATGTTTAGAAATTAGATTTTCTTCTTTTTACTCCAAAGTTTAAATCTAAGAAATGTTGAAATTCAACCATATCTAAAAGAATCCATACCTAAAGTCTATTTCAATATGAGAATCAAAATATACTTCTTTTTTCTTTAGCAGTAACTAAATATTTTTTTAATTTTTATTATATTCTTCAAAATCAGGTTCAGGTTTTCTTTCTTTCTTTTCGATTTTTCCTTCTAGCATATCAGCTATCATAAATCTTTTTAATTTTTTTCCAATCTTTGTCTTTGGAAAAATCTTCATTTACTATCTTTTACATCTAATATCTTTTTTTATAGTCAGGACTTTTTGGTTATATTTATCAACAACTGACCATTTTAATACTTCATAAATATTATCAACTTTTTCTTCCTTAACTTTATTAAAATCAGGATGTATAACTGCGGTTAAAAATAGAATTATATTCAGTTACAACAACTTCAGCAATAAGGTTAGTCATAGACATTAATTTTGCTTCTATATCAATAGGATTTATATTTTTACCATTTGATAAAACTATCATTTCTTTCTTTCTACCTGTTACATATAGATAACCATCTTTTAAAGTTCCTAAATCTCCAGTATGTAACCAACCATCTTTATCTATTATTTCAGCTGTTGCTTCAGGATTTTTATAATATCCCTTCATTACATTTCTACCTTTAACAAGTATTTCATTGTCATCAGCTATCTTTAACTTCTACATCTTTTATGACTCTTCCAGCTGAATTTGGCATTATATCATCTTTTAGGAGTATAGGCTATTATTGGAGATGTTTCTGTCATTCCATAACCTTCACAGATTTTTTTATTCCAAGAGTAAGGAAAAGTCTTCTGTTATCTGTGGATTTAATTTAGATCCTCCTGAAACGAAAGAATTTAATATGTCCCTCCAAAACCTTCACTTACTTTTTTTAAATATTTTCTTACTGAAACTTAAAGAGTTTATTTTCTTAGCAAGTTTGAAAATAAATCTTGTTATTCCTTTTGAGTTTATAGTATCCATAATCTTTTTATGCATTACTTCCCAAAGTTTAGGTACTCCTATTAACATAGTTACCTTATATTTTTCATTGCATCTATTAATGCAACAGAAGACATATCATCAAGGAAATACTATAGTAGCTGAATATAGAAGTGGCATTACACCTGTTCCTAAAAAGTGGTAAGATATGATGTAAAAGGTAATAGTGCAATAGTTACATCTGTTTCTTCATACATCTTATATACATCAAGTGAATCTACATTTGCTAGAATATTATCAAATGTTAGCATAACTCCCTTTTAGGTTTTCCTGTTGTTCCTGATGTATATAAAATTAATGCTGTATCTTCTTTTTCAGGTGAATTTATCACTAAAGTTAGCTTCTATATTTTCATCAATTTTAATTTTATCGAAATTCAACATCATCTACTATAACAAGTTCAACTTTTTTATTTAAGATAGTTAAAAAGCTTCCTCTACTTTTTCAAGTTGTCCTCTTTGAAGTGAATATTTTTCAACTTCTGAATTATCTATATAATATGATAATTCTTCTGCTGTGCTTGAAGCATCTATACAGACACAAGTTGCTCTGCTGTCCCATATAGAAAAAGAAAACTATATAATAATTCTGGTCTATTTTCCATATAAATCATATTATTTGTAAATTCTTTTATATTTGCATATTGTTTTATTTTTTGTATTTAAAATAAATTCTTTATAGCTAACAGCATTATCTTTTAAAATAAAGTGCTACTTTATTTTTTTGTCAGTTACAATTTGCATTTATTAAAAACCCCCTTCATTTTTATAAAATAAAACCTAGTTTATTATAACAGATGTTTTTTTAAAGCTATCTTATTTTTATATTATACTAAAAATTAAGATTTAATTAAGAATAAAATAAAATGGAACTACTGCATATTTAAACATATGATAGTTCCATTTTTTATTATTTAAATATATTTTTATAAGTAAGCAATTAATAATTTTTATAGTTTCAACAATTCCATCATTATGACATCTTTCATAGTGGTGAGTTGCATCTACATTTTGGTCCCTATACAAGCATATTTAAAAGTCAAATCCTTGTAAAGATTGCTGTTGTTGCATCTGAACCATATCTATTATGTACTCCTATTGTATATTGTATTTTATTTTTATCAGCTGCTTCCTGAAGTTTTTTTCTAAAAGTATAATCATAAGGGACTTCTACTATCTTTTGCAATAATATTAACTTTTCTTTTCATCACCATGAGCATCCTCACCAGCAACAAGTCCAATATCAACTGCTATAAATTCATCTAAATCTTCAGGAAAAACTGAAACTCCATGTCCAATTTCTTCAAAATTAGAAAAATAAATATATAAATCAGTTCTTGGTTTTAATTTATTATCTTTTAAATACTTTTAAATAAGCTAAAATTTGTGCTACACAAAGTTTATCATCCAAAGTATCTTGATTTTTATATAACCATTTTCTAAAAACTCTTGTACGTGGATCAAAGAAACAAAAATCTCCTTGTAATATTCCTAATTTAAAAACATCTTCATCTGTTTTTACATCTTCATCTATTCTTATTTCCATTGTTTCTTCTGTTCTTGGCATTTCTCTTGCAACATCTCCATAAACATGGACAGAAGCTTTAATTGGAAGTATAGTTCCTGTATATGTTTTTTCAGAAAGAGTATGTATTGTTACATGTTCTCCTTCAACAGAGCCCCAAGCAAAACCTCCAACATTAGTAATTTCAAGTCTTCCATTCTTTTTAACTTTTTTACTACTGCTCCTAAAGTATCAACATGGGCAGAAATCATTTTTTTATAGTTAGAATCTTTTCCTTTTAACATAAGCAATTAATGCACCTTTTTTTGTTATATTATATTTTTTTACTCCTAAAGCTTTCTAATTCTTTTTTCTTACCCATTCAATAGCATTATGAGTATATCCTACTGGACTTGGTATTGCTAAAAGTTCAACTGTTTTCTTTAATGTATATTTTAAATCTATATTCATTTTTTAGTTCATCTCCTTATGATAAAAATATAGGGAGCCATTGTAATTTACAATAGCTCCATTAAAAACTTTTATTTAATTTCTAAATTTTTAAATTTATGCATAGTAGTTGGATCATATTCAAAATCCTTTTCATTCTCTTATTTATTCCAATATTTTTCATTTTTATTATATAAAACAATAAGAGGAGAATCATTTTTGAGCTATTATTTGAGCATTTTTAAAAGTGTTCTTTTCTTTCTTCAGGGATTTTAAAAGCAACTCTTGCTAGCTTTCAACTTCTTTATCAAATTCTGGATTAGAGTAACGAGCTCTGTTTCCAGGGAAACCTATTGATTTACTATCTAATAAAGGATATAGAACTATATCAGCATCAGAAGTTCCTGATATCCATCCTCCCTAAATAAGCTGTAAAAATCTCCTTCTCCTGTTTTTTTGAAGATATGTTCCCCATTCAAGAGTTTCAATATTTCATATCAATTCCAACATCTTTTTAAATTAGCTTGAATTATTTGAGCAACTTGTAATCTCACTGGGACTATCATTTACATAAAGAGAAAATGATGTATCTTTTTACACCTGATTTTTCAATTAATTCTTTAGCTTTTTTTCTACATCAAAAGGATATTCTTCTAAACCATCATAATAACCAAAAACATTTGGATTTACTATTGATTTTGCAACTTTTCCTCTTCCAGAGAAAAATAGAGTCAATTATACTTTGTTTATCTATAGCATAGTTTAAAGCTACTCTAAAATCTTTATTATTAAAATGGAGCTTTTTCTACATTTAAACAAATATATTCTGTTGCAGTAGTTGGTTCTGAAATTAATTCTAATTTATCATTTGCTTCTATTGTTTGAGTTGATACAGGAGGCATACCAGTAGCAATATCAACTTTCACCTGTTTCTAAAGCTGCAAGCATACTTGTATCTTCTGGAATTGATCTAAAAGTTATTTTTTCAACTTTTTGGTGCTCCTTCAAAATAATCTTTAAAAAGCTTCTAATTCAATTTTTTTCTCCATCATTATAAGCAATTAACTTAAAAGCACCTGTTCCCATAGGAGCAACTGATAGATCATTTCCTGCTTCTACATATTTTCTTTATTTACTATAGAAGTTATTGGGATGAGCTAAATTATATAAACAGAGCTGAAGAAGGATTTTTTTAATAAGATTTTTATTTCATAATCATTAACTTTTTTCAACCCTTATCAATTTCTTCTACCATTACTGATGCTCCAGGTTTTTCTTTCATTCTTTCAAAAACTAAATAACATCATCTGCTGTTAATTCTACTTCCATCATGGAAATTTTTACACCCTTTTTTAAAACAATATCTAATTCCTTGTCATTTTTATATTCATAACTTTCAGCTAATTCAGGGTTTTATAGTTCCATCTTTTTCTCTGAAAAATAATGTATTATAGAATTGACGAGAAACAAGCAAATCAGGAATAGAGTTGTACATATGAGGATCAAGTGATTTAGGTTTTGCTCCCTTGACCTATAACTATCTGATGTTACCATTAGGACTTTCTATTTCTTTACTTTTCTCCACACCCAATTAAAAAATAACGAAAACAACATTAAAAACATAAACAATTTTTTCATAGTATCATCTCCTTAAAATTTATGTATATTTATTCTGGATAAACTAAATTTTTCTTCCTTTATATTGTTTAATGTTTCTTTTAAAAATTTTTTTCTGCTTCATATCTTGCCATAGGCAAATTTTTGATCCAAGTAATTTCCACATTCAACTGCAGAAGCACCTGAATATCTCCTTCAAATTTACTGATAAATTCAAAAAGTTCTTTTATAAGTTCAACTACTTCTTTTGACTCTAATTTACCTTTTTAAAATTAGGTAAAGTCCTGTTCTACATCCCATAGGTCCAAAAATAGATAATATCATCTTTTTCTAGTAGGATGATTTCTTAAAAATGTAGCTCCTAAATGTTCTATTGTATGTAATTCTGCTATATTTATTACAGGCTCTCTATTAGGCAACTTCATTCTTATATCAAAAGTTGTCAGATAGTTTCCATTTATTTCATCAAGTCTTGACACATAAATTCCTCTATTCAATTTTTTTATGGTCAACTTGAAAGCTGGCAATTCTTTCCATATATTATACTCCTTATTTGTCTTCTGGTAAAATTTTTATTTAAAAACTATTCCTACAAGTGCAGCTAATGCTAAACCTGAAACAGAAATAGTTCCCCAAATAGTTATATCTCCAATAGCTATTCCTAATACAAATATTAAGGCTGCTATGATTAAGTTTCTTGAGTGTGTAAAATCAAGTTGTGCTTCAACTATTGTTCTTACTCCAACAGCTGCTATCATACCAAATAATATGATAGAAACTCCTCCCATTACTGGTTGAGGTATTGTTTGTAGTATTACTCCAAATTTTCCTATAAGTCCTAAAACTATTGCAAAACAAGCTGCTATTCTTAAAATTGCTGGATCATATACTTTTGTTACTGCAAGAACTCCTGTATTTTCTCCATAAGTTGTGTTAGCAGGTCCTCCTAAAAGTCCAGCTGCCATTGTTGCTAAACCATCACCTAGTAATGTTCTATGAACTCCTGGATCTTTGAAGAAATCTTTTCCAACAACTGCTCCGTTAGTTGTTATATCTCCAATATGTTCTATAAATACAACTAAAGCTATTGGTGCAAGTGCAATAACACCTGTAAAAGTAAATTTAGGTAATGTAGTAATAGTTTCAAAAGCACCTGTTGGTAAACCTAACCAACTTGCTTCATGAACTTTTGATAAATCTACATCTCCCATAAAATATGCAACAACATATCCTATGACAACTGAAATTAAAATTGGAACTAATCTAAAGAATGATTTTTTTAAGATACTAATAGATATCATAGTAACTAACAACTACTAATGCAATAATTAAACTATCTTTATCAAATGTATTATTACTATATCCTGCCATGCTTAATGCCACTGGACTAAGTCTTAGCCCTATAACCATTATTATTGGTCCTACAACTACTGGTGGAAAAGAAATGATTTTATTCTTTCAACTCCAAATTTTAAAACAATGAAAGACATAATAACATATACAAAGTCCTGCAGATATAATACCACCTTTTAATATTGCAATTCCTTGTTCTTTAAAAACTAAAGCAGTTGCTCCTATGAAATGCAAAAAGATGAACCTAGAAATACAGGCACTATTCCTTTTTGTAACACTATGAAATATTAAAGTCCCCACACCAGCACAAATAAGTGCTATTGACGGATTAAGTCCTGTTAAAAAGGCACTAATACAGTTGCTCCGAACATCGCAAGAACGTGTTGTATTCCCCAATACAAGTTTTTGTTTGTAAACTAAGTTTTTTTCCATTTTTCTTTTTCCTTTTCCTCTTTCTTAAAAAAAGCTTTCAAAATTAAAATTTTATCTAGTAAAAATAGTGATTTCAAATTTACTCATTAACTAATTTTGCAACAGCTCTTTTTTTAAATAGTTATTTTTGTATTTTTTTAATTTTTTTCATAAAAATTTTGCTGTATCTATAATAAATCTTGTATGTGATCCAGTTCCTACTGCAACTCCCATCTTCAATTACTTCAACATCAAATACTAATCTTTTTTCTATCTATTTCTTTTTAAAGTAGATAGAACTTTTAACAGTTTTTTTCCAACTAAAGTTCCTTTTTAAGTGTTTAATATTTACTTCTGTTCCAACTGTTGTAAGACCTTCTTCTAATTCCTTTTTGAGCTAATCTTAAAGAAGCTTCTTCCATCCAAGCTATCATAACAGGAGTTGCTAATACTTCAACAGAACCTGAAGCAGCTTTAGCAGCAGTATCATTTTCTGTTACAACTCTATCAATTTCATATTTCATTCCAACTTCCAACATGTTATAAAAACCTCCTCCTTTTTATAAATTCTATAACAAAGATATCTATGTGTCAATTTTAATTTCATTTAACTACACAAAGAAGAGCTCCATTTTTTAATGTTAGCCTAGCTTCAGTTTTTTTCAATGATATTGCTCACACATCTTGTTTCACCTTTTGTTAAATCTAAATTTTCAACATCATATTTAAAACCTTTTAAAGTTAAATCTTTTAACTTTATCAGAAAAATATAATGAAAAGAAACTTTTTTTATTTTTTTCATATTAGAGAAAATTATAAGATTTTTTTCTATTTTTAAACATTTTTTTCTTTTTGGCTAACAAAAATTAAATTAGAATATCTATTTAACAAATTTATATTTGTAAGTTCATGATCAATACTTCCACCCAAAGCAGCTATTGCATAAATCTTATCATATTTTTTTCAATTTCATTTAATACAAGCTCACTATCTGTATAATCCTTTTTCAACATTAAATTTAATAAATTTAACATTTTTTTAGCATAAAAATCTTTTTACCTCATCTTTAATAGAATCTAGATCTCCATATATTTCTTTTTGGTATTAAATTTAATTGATAGGCAATATTTGCTCCACCATCAGCACAGTAAATATCTCCTTCTTGTTTTTTTCAATTAAATTAGAATAAAACTTTTTACTTCCTCTTAATTGACCATTGAAAAAAATAGATAAGCAATTTTCATTAATCATCATCCTTTGATGTTTCAACAACTATAAATACTGGAATATGGTCAGATATGATTTGTCTCATAAGTTGTGGATCTTTTTTCTGAAAAAAATCTAGAGCTCCACTTGAACCTGTAAATTCTGTTGTATATTTTTTTGACTAAAGAAGAAATTATCATAAGAGTTTGCTCTTCCTTTAGTTCCAATAGTTGTTTTTTTATTGCAGGGTCTATAGCATAAGTAATTTTATCTCTATGCTTTGTACATTGGTCTAAATGATTCATCTAATGCATATAAATTAAAAATCTCCTGCTATTAAAATATCATTTTTCTTTTTTATCTTTATCTTGGAAATAATCATACACATCAACCATTTTTAAAGTTTTCTGCTTTTCTTTGAGATTCATTATTTCCATAAATTGTATGAACTAAAACTAAAGTAAAAGTCAAAATTACCTATTTTGAATGTAGCTCCATAAGGTTCTCTTAAAAGTGAACTTTTTTTCCATCTTTATAGAAACCTTCAGATTTTATAAATTTAACCTTATCTTTTTGTACACATAACCAAAAATATTCTTTATATTTTAGATGAACCAACACCAAAAGGTGAAATATGATAGTCCCATGTATTAGGACTTTGTCTATTTAATTCATCAACCAATTCTTCAATTCCTCTTTTAGTTTAATAACTTCAACTAAACCTACTAAATCAAAACCTTGTAAAAAGTTTTTTGCTGTTTGAACCATATCTTTTTCAGAAGCCCCTAGTCTTAAAAATATTAAAACTTGCTATATAAGCTTCATCTGCTGAACTCATAGTAGAAAAACATAGTAAAAATCATAAGCACACTAGCAATAAATAGTGATAGCTTCTTTTTAAATTAATACTTCCTTGCATTTTACTTCACTCCTTAAATAATTACTTTTTTAAAAATCTATAGATATTATACAGTGTTTTTTTCTAATTTTTAAAAGATACTATTCAAATCTAAATAATTTTTTTAAAAAGTCAACTAAAAAAAGATACATTTTTTAAAAATATGTTACAATTTAGGTATAATTTTTTTAGTAGGTGAATAGTATGATAGCAGCATTTTTTGATATAGATGGTACGATATATAGAAATGCTTTTACTTATTGAACATTTTAAAAAAATGATAAAAGTATGAGCTTTTTTTAAAGATGTTCAATATAGATTAAAAAGTGGAAGAAGCATATCAACTTTGGGACACAAGAAAAAGGTGATTATGATGATTATCTACTTGATCTCGCTCAATTATATGTTGTTGCCATAAAAGGCTTTACCTCTTAAAATACAATGATTTTTATATCTGATCAAGTTTTATTATTAAAGGGAATAGGGTCTACACATACACAAGAGAAATGATAGAATGGCATAAAAAAAGAAGGACATAAAGTTTTTTTATATCAGGAAGTCCTTCGTTTTTTTGGTTTCAAGAATGGCCAAAAAGATGGGAGTTGATGACTTTTTGTGGTTCTGTTTATGAAATTGATGAAGAAAACTCAAACATTTTCAGGTAAAATAACTAAAACCTATGTGGGATTCTGTACATAAACAAGAAGCAATAGAAGATTTTATAAAAAAATATGATATCGATTTATCTAAAAGCTATGCTTATGGTGACACTAATGGAGACTACTCTATGTTATCTTCAGTAGGTAATCCTAGAGCTATTAATCCAAGTAAAGAACTTATACAAAAATAAAAAAATGATGAAAGATTTAAAATCAAAGATCCAAATTATAATTGAAAGAAAAAAATGTTATTTATAAATTAGATTCAAATGTAGAATTGATTGAATTTTAGAAAATTAACAGTGAGGAGAGTACATAATGAAAAATTAAAAATGAAGTTAGATATGCTTTACAAATTGTCTATTATCTTACTTTACATAGAGATAAGGATATTATTTCATCAAATGAAATATCAGCTGAAGAAAATATTCCAAGATTATTTTGTTTACGTATAATTAAAAAAATTAGAAAAAGCTGGAGTTGTAAAAATATTTAGAGGTGCAAAAAGGTGGATATGTCTCTAACAAGAGATCCTAAGAGACTTACTTTTAGAGATATTATAGAAATCATAGATGATGACATAGTATTACAACCTTGTATAGATAGTTCAACTATCTGTTCTACCAGAGGAGCAAACTGTTCAATCAGACTTGCACTTAAGAAAAATACAAGATGAGTTACTAGATGATTTTTGATAAAATCAATTTTCATGACTTTAGTTGAAGAAAATACAGGTTTATATGTATAAGAAAAGAAAGAGCTTTTTATTAATAAAAAGCTCTTTTCTTTTTTTATTGCTTTTATTATATTTAAAACTTTTTCCATAGTATCAGCAAAAGTTAGTTTTTAGAACTAAAGATGCTTCTCCATCATATTGAGTGCTTTCATTATTGATTATAACTAGATTTTTTTCCTCTAAAATATCTTAAATAATATGCAGCAGGATAAACTGTTAAACTTGTCCCCGCAACTATTAAAGTATCTGCTTGTTCAATTTGATAAATAGCTTCATTAACTACATCTTGATTTAAGTTTTCTCCATATAAAGTGACATCAGGTCTAACTATTCCACCACAGTCACATGAGAAATTTTTTTATTTGATGTTTTTTTCCACAACTTAAACAATACCATCTTTTTTTAAACTTCCATGTAATTCTAAAACATTTTTATTCCCAGCCATTTGATGTAAATCATCTATATTTTTGAGTTATTACTGCTTTTAATATACCCATTCTTTTCTAATTCAGCTAAAACTAAATGACCCTTTATTAGGTTTAATACCATTGATATTCAATTCTTCTTCCACATATTCTATAAATATTTTTTTCTGTGTGAACAAAAAAAGTCTGAACTCAATACTTCTTCAGGTCTATATTTTCCTTTGTATAAACTACTATATAGTCCCATCTTTACCTCTAAAAACTCTTCAATCCGCTTTCGGTCGACACGCCTGCTCCTGTAAAGAAAAACAAGATGTTTAGAATTTTTATAATTTCAGCTAGTTTTTTTCAATTTTGTTTTCCACTTTACATCACCTCTAAAAAAAGTATAACATAGTTAAGAAAAAAATAAAAATAGCAAGAGTTTTTGCAAATGTGTTAAAATTAAAACTACATATTAAAATTTTAGGAGGCGTTATGAGAAAAAAATTAATTTTAACTACATTTTTATTTTTATTTATTACTCTTTTAAGTTTTTTTCAAATGAAAAGCTGGTAAATGAAAAATTTTTGTAAGTATAAGGTACCAGTTATGAACACAAGTGTTAATAGTATAAATCCTACTTTTGATGAATTATTGAAAAGAATATAAAATGAAAAAAAGAAAATATAACTATATTATCTAATTATATTCAAAAAAGTATTAATAAAAAAAGGTAGTGCCACTATTTATAGTAAATTTGAAAAAGATGCTTTTAATTGTCAGTGATGAAAAAGAATAATCTTCTTTTTCAGAAAAATTTCTAAAAAAATTTTTCTAAAAATAACCACTTACTTTAAATCAAAACAAAGTATATCAATTAAAAGATGGAAAAATCTTAGTGAATAGTGACTCTAGTTTTTGAAAAATAATGAAGATAAATCAAGAATGGTATCTGAAACTTTATTAAAGAAAAGTGTAAACTTAAAAAAATGTATTTGACTTTTATTGATTTAACAGGTGATTTAAATGAGTTCATCAGAAAAGAATTTTGGCTAAAGTTGAAAACTATAAGTCAATGGCTTTATGATGAAGATCAAAAATTAATATTTACTACAACATATAAAAAAATAAAAAAACTTGTAGGTGAAGGTCAAGTAGATGGAAATTCTATGAAATTGATTTATATTTTTTTGAGGATGATTCTTTTGATAAAGGTAATGTTACTATATATATGGATAATACCTTTATTTGCCACTTTAAAGAAACAAAAAAATTCTCTTCAAAATGGAGAAATGAAAATGTATAATTCAAGTGGCAAAGTTATATCAACTTTGTTTTTAAAAATGGTAAATTAAATGATCCTTTCAAAAATGTATCATGATAACGGAAACGTTATGATGATAATAAACTTTAAAGATGATGAGCCTATTGGAGAACCTATTTTCTATGATGAAGATGGAAAAATTTTTAGACAAACAATTTTATAAAAATGGAGAAGAAGTGATTAAATAATGAGAAGAAAAATATCATTTTTAACGGTATTAATGTTTTTATTTGTTAATATCTTAAGTATGGCAGTAGAAAAATTCTACTACTTTTATCTGATACTATAGGTTTAGTTAATCCTGCTTACCAAGAAGTATTAAAAGACTACAAGTCAAATCTTGAAAAATATTGATAAGACGTTTAATTATATAGAAAAAAATATAAAAAGAAAAAGGAAGAGCTATTTATTATTCTAAATTTGAAAAAGGAAAAATGAAATAGTTATTACTGATGAAAATGATAACATTATCTATACTGAAAAAAATGTCAGAAAAATTAGCAGAGATAACCCCTTATTTTGAAGCAAAACAAATATATCAATTAAAAATGGAAAAACTTTAGAGTATTCAGAGACAAATATAAGAGTATTAGATAAGAAAGTAAAAATAAAGTCTGAAACTTTAATGAAAAATAAAATGAATAAAAAAAGATGCAATAAAAATCTTTAAGTTTAATAGGTGACTTAACTAATCCAATAAATAATACTTTTTCAAATACTGAATATTTAAAATTGGAAACTTATGATGAAAATAATAATTTATTTCAAAGAATATATTACAGAAAATAATAAAATGACAATAGAACAGGAAGTAGAAGGAAATCAAGCTAAAATGATTTATCTTTTTGATAATACTAATCTTATGAGTGGAAAATTAGAAACATATATGAATGGGAAATTATTTAGTATTATGCAAATAAAAATTTTATTCCTGAAGGTGAAGTAAAAATGTTTTATCCTAGTGGTAAACTACTATCTATATTTAATTTAAAAATGAGCAAATAGATGGTATAGTAAAAGCATTTTTGAAAATGGAAAACTTATGGGAATTGCTAACTTTTAAAGATGGACTTCAAGATGGAGAAGCTATTGAATATGATGAAAATGGAAATGTTATAAAAAGTTTTTATATAAAAATGGAAAAATAATAAAATAATAAATAAAGGACTATTACAAATTGATTTTTAAATTGTAATAGTCCTTTTATTATATTTATTTATCCTTTCTAAAATGACTACCACCAAACATTCTAACCAAGATATACATTAAAAATTCTTTTATACTTTTTAACATTCCATTCTGTCATAATTTCTAAAAATCCTATCTGCTTCAGCCCTTGTAATATCTATTTTTACACCTACTTGAGTACAACCAATCATGGACAACTGCAGCTCTTCCATGTTTACCATAAGTATTTATAATATTTCTAAAAATCTTAGGTACTGATGCATAGTCTGTCATAAAACCTTTAGGAACAACTACAAGTCCTCTAGATGTTTCATAAGAATATTCTTCAAGAACTTCCCAATATTTATCATCAATTGGACAGGTATTTAGTCTAGTTAATTCCATAACACTCACTTCTTTTATTTATTTTTATAAATTATTTGAAATATATTAAAATTTAATTAGAGATAATTATTTGTTAGTAGTTATTTGTAAATTAATTGTAAAAAGTATATGTAATTCAATCGTTTTATATTATAATTATATCTTATTTTTTAATATAATTTCAATTATTAACTAAAAATATTTTTCTAACTTCCATAATGATAATCTATCATTATTCTAATTTTTATGGTATAATATCTCGTTAAAATATATAAACAAACTAGAGGATTGATATTTTGGAAGGAATAATACTTGTAAATAAACCCAAAGGAATAAGTTCTTTGATGTTATAAGAAAAGCTTAAAAAGATTTTTAAAAAAACTAAAAAGATAGGTCACACAGGAACTCTTGATCCCTTTAGCAACAGGACTTATGCTTATCTGTGTTGGAAAAGCTACTAAACTTGCTTCTGATTTAGAAGCTAAAAATAAAGTTTATTTGGCTGATTTTGAAATAGGATATGCTACTGATACCTATGATATTGAAGGAAAAAGAATTGCTGAAAATCTTATAGATGTTTCAAAAAGATAATTTAGAATTATCTTTAAAAAATTTATAGGAGATATAAAGCAAGTTCCTCCAATGTACTCTGCTATAAAAATTGATGGAAACAAACTCTATCATTTAGCAAGAAAAGGTATTGAGATAGAGAGACCTGAAAAGAGATGTAACTATTGAATACATTAATCTTTTAGATTTTTAAAGATAATAAGGCTAAAATTGAAAACAAAAGGTTTCTAAAGGTTGCTATATAAGAAGCTTTAATCTATGATATAGGTTTAGATTTAGGAACTTATGCCACTATGACAGAGCTTCAAAGAATAAATGTTGGAGAATATTCTTTAACTAATTCATATACACTGGAACAGATGGAAGAAATGGCTCAAAAATAACGATTTTAGTTTTTAAATTCTGTTGAAGATGTATTTTTCTTATGAGAAATATAATTTAGAAACTGAGAAAGAATTTACTTTATTTCAAAAATGGCAACACTGTAAAAATAAAAGGATAGTTTGGAAAATAAAAAAATATAGAGTATATTATCAAGATGAATTCTTAGGTTTGGCAAATATAGAAAATAATAATTTATTAAAAGGATATAAATATTATTAATTTAAAAATATGAGAGGAAAAAAATGAAAATTAAAAAAACATAGCAATTATTGCTCACGTTGACCACGGTAAAACAACTCTTGTCGATTGTCTATTGAGACAAGGAGGAGTTTTTAAAAACTCATGAACTTGAAAAAAAGTTGAAGAAAGAGTTATGGACTCAGATGATATTGAAAGAGAAAGAGGAATTACTATCTTCTCTAAAAAAATGCCTCTGTTAGATATAAAGACTATAAGATAAATATAGTTGACACACCAGGCCATGCTGACTTTGGTGGAGAAGTACAAAGAATTATGAAAATGGTTGATTCTGTTCTTTTACTTGTAGATGCTTTTTGAAGGTCCTATGCCTCAAAACAAAAATATGTTTTTGAAAAAAAGCTTTAGAACAAGGACATAGACCAATAGTTGTAGTAAACAAAGTTGATAAACCTAATGCAAGACCAGAAGATGTTTTATATATGGTTTATGATTTATTTATAGAATTAAATGCTAATGAATATCAACTTGAATTTCCAGTAATCTATGCTTCAGGAAAAGCAGGTTTTTGCTAGAAAAAGAATTGACTGATGAAAATACAGATATGCAACCATTATTTGAAACAATACTTGAACATGTTCAAGATCCTGATGGAGATGCAACTAAACCAACTCAATTTTTTTAATAACAAATATTGCTTATGATAACTATGTTGGAAAAATTAGCAGTTGGAAGAATACATAATGGTACTTTTAAAAAGAAACCAAGATGTAATGTTAATAAAAAGAGATGGAAAACAAGTTAAAAGGTAAAAGTCTCTGTTCTATATGGTTATGAAGGATTAAAAAGAGTTGAAATAGAAGAAGCTGAAGCTGGAGATATAGTTTGCGTTGCTGGTATTGATGATATAGATATTGAGAAACATTAGCAGATATAAATGATCCTGTTGCTTTTACCTTTGATTGATATTGATGAACCAACACTTGCAATGACATTTATGGTAAACGATTCTCCATTTCGTTGGAAAAGAAGGAAAATTTGTAACTTCTAGACATATTTGGGATAGATTACAAAAAGAAATTCAAACAAATGTTAGTATGAGAGTAGAAGCAACTGATTCTCCTGACTCATTTATAGTTAAAGGAAGAGGAGAACTTCAACTTTCTATATTACTTGAAAATATGAGAAGAGAAGGTTTTGAAGTACAAGTTTCTAAACCAAGAGTTTTATTTAAAGAAAAAGATGGAAAAGAGATTAGAACCTATCGAACTTGCTTTTTAATTGATGTAGATGACAGCTTTACAGGAACTGTAATTGAAAAAGATGGGAGTTAGAAAAAGCTGAAATGGTTTCTATGGTTCCAGGACAAGATGGATATACAAGACTTGAATTCAAAGTACCTGCAAGAGGACTTATAGGATTTAGAAATGAATTCTTAACTGATACTAAAGGTACAGGAATTTTTAAACCATTCTTTCTTTGATTATGAAGAATATAAAGGGGATATTCCTACAAGAAATAAGGGAGTTTTAATAGCTACTGAACCAGGGAGTTACTGTTCCTTATGCTTTAAATAACTTTACAAGATAGAGGAACTTTATTCTTAGATCCAGGTATTCCAGTATATGAAGGAATGATAGTTGGAGAACATAACAGAGAAAATGACTTTAGTTGTAAATGTTTGTAAGACTAAAAATTAACAAATATGAGAGCTGCTGGTTCTGATGATGCAGTTAAACTTGCAACACCTAGAAAATTTACTCTAGAACAAGCTCTTGACTACATTGCTGAAGATGAACTTGTAGTTACTCCAACAAATATTAGATTAAGAAAGAAAAATCTTTAAAAAGAAGGAGACAGAAGAAAAAAACTGGTCTGCTTTTAAATAATAAATAAAAATTTGACTAAAGAGTTATTACAAAAATTGGAGTAATAACTCTTTTTATGAGTATAATACTTTTTAATTCTAAAAATCAATGGAGGTTGATATGAAAAAAATTTAAATTTTTTTAATGCTATTCTGTTTATTTAGTTCTATGGCTTTTGCAGCTCCTAAAACTACAAAAAGCTGTAAAAAAATGAATATGATTTAAAAATTTCAATCCAAATAAATATGTTTCAAAAGGAAACTGAGGTCAATGGTAAAAAAAGTAAAAGTATCGTGCTTATGAAAATATTGTTTATGTAAAAAAATCCTGTAGATAAAGAATATCAAAATATGAATATCTATATTCCTGAAGAATACTTTTAATAATTCTTCTATAGGAAATTATAATAGCTCTAATGCTCCTATCTTTTTACCTAATAGTGTTGGAGGATACATGCCAGGTAAAGCTGATAAAGTAGGACTTGGTAGAGATGGAAAAGCTAACTCTCTTAGTTATGCACTATCAAAAGGTTATGTGGTTGCAGCACCTGGTGCAAGAGGTAGAACTTTAACAGATAAGAATGGAGCTTATACAGGAAAAGCTCCTGCTGCAATAGTTGACTTAAAGGCAGCAGTTAGATACCTTTATTTTAATGATGAAGTTATGCCAGGTGATGCTAATAAGATAATTTCAAATGGAACTAGTGCTGGTGGGGCTTTATCAGCTCTTTTAGGAGCAAGTGGAAACTCTCAAGACTATCTTCCTTACCTAACAGAGCTTGGAGCAGCTGATACAAGAGATGATATTTATGCTGTATCTTCTTATTGCCCTATTACAAACTTTAGAAAATGCTGACTCAGCTTATGAATGGATGTACAATGGAGTTAACACATTTTCAAGAATGGAGTTCACAAGAAATACATCTGCTCAAGAATATAATGATAGAAGCTTTAACTCGTACAACTGTTCAAGGTAGTTTAACAGAAGATGAAATAAGAATATCTAATAGATTGAAAAAAATATGTTTCCTACTTATTTAAATAATTTAAAATTAAAAGGATGATAAAGGAAATCTATTAACTCTTGATAAAAATGGTAATGGAACTTTCAAATCATATCTTTCTCTTATAATTAAAAATTCTGCTAATAAGGCTTTTAGCTGAGGGAAAAGGATATCAGTGAATTTAAAAAGCTTTCACTATTGAAAATGGTAAAGTTGTTGCTGTTGATTTAGATGTTTATACTCATATTGGTGATAGAATGAAATCTCCACCTGCTTTTTGATAGTTTAGATGCAAGCTCTGGAGAAAATAATCTGTTTGGTGATAAGAAAACTGATAATAAAAACTTCACTAAATTTTTCTTTTGATATAGCTAATAAAGAAGCTATTGAATACTACCAAAAAGGTAAATTTAATGATAAGAGTATTAAAATTGTAATTCCAAAAATGGCAGATAAAGCTATAATAAAAATGATGAATCCTATGAATTATATTGAGAGTGCTCCAACTAAATATTGGAGAATAAGACACGGAGCAATAGATAAGGATACTTTCTTGCTATCCCTGCAATACTAGCTATTAAAATTAAAAAATTCTGGAAAAATTGTAGACTTTGCTGCTCCTTGGGGACAAGGACATGGTGGAGATTATGATTTAGATGAATTATTTAATTGGATTGACACTGTTGTAAATAATAATAAAAACTGCATTCCAATCTCTAAATGAGATTAGTTTGCAGTTTTATTTTTATTAATTAAAGTCTGCTGCTGCATCTGTTAAACCACCAAATATAGCAGTTAAAACATCCTCAGTATTGATTACTTTCCATTCTCCATCCACTTTTTTTCCATATGTACTATCACATCAGTTTCTGTATAATCTAATTCTTTTTGTCAAATTTTCAAAATATTCTAAAGATTTTTGGAAAGCTTCTTCACCCATATTAGAATCAAATAAAGGTTTTAATGCCACTAAATACTCTGTCATATATTTAACAAAATCTGCAGATTTTATTGTCACATCAAGTTCAGCCATATTTTTTTCTTCATTAACTTTATTAACTTTGTAAGAACCTTTTTTTCTAAAATTCCAGCTAACATTTTTAGAAACTTCATTTCCATCTTTCATTTTTCTTGCTCACATCTGCTATAGTTTGCTTAAAATTTTTCTCAAAAGCTTTTTATGAATCAGGTTTACCACAAGCAACTAACATTAAAAAAATACAAAAACCAACAGAACATAACGAAACATTTTTTCATACTACTTTTCTCCTTGATATTTGATAATATCCTATCATATATTTAAGAAATTTGAAAGTATATATTTTATATTTTTTGATAAAAATAAAGATGTTCATTTTTACTACTTCTATAAGAATATTTGTTACACTTTTGGCATGTTTAGTAACTATACTATTATAAATAAGCCTTAGAAATCAAAAACTTTTGAAAAATATATTTTTTAAAATTTTTACTTGATTTTTAGAAAATAAAGTATAATAAGGACAACTAAGATAAAAGGAGGTTTTTACAAAGATGAAAAATATCATTAGTTATTTTTAGTACTAGCTGAATTCTAGTAGGATGTACACATACAGAAAAAAACTGCAACAGGAGGTGCTCTAGCTGGAGCTGCTGTAGGAGCTATGCTTGGTAACGATGTTAGAGGTACTGCTGTAGGAGCTGCTATTGGTGGAGCACTTGGAGCTGGTGCTGGAGAATTAACAAAAATAAATAGTTTTTTGCTAAATATTAAAAACAAGGAGTTATTTAAATAACTCCTTTTTCTATTTATTATTCTTTATCTTCTTTAGTTTCAATATTACTTTTCAGGAACTTCTATCTTTTTTTATAGTCATCTATATTAAAAATTTTCAACAATAGCAGAACTAATTTCATTGTTATTAGTATTTGCTTTTACTATTATCTTTATGTCCCTGAAAAATAATTTTTCTATCATCAAAAGTAGCAACAATTTCTCCATCATTTTCAATAGCTAAAGACATGAGCTTCATTTTTGCCATAAAATACCATTTCCATACTTTTAAAAATTTAAATAATGACTTTGAATTCTTTTCTTAATTCTGTTGCTAAATCAGCTAAATGTTCAGCAGCATAAAGTTTTTCAATTTTTTTATCCCAATCTTTCTTTATCTTTAAAAACTTTTTCAAGAGTGATAAAAAAATGCCCCTACTTTTTTTAAAGTATTAATACGATTATCCCTCATCAATATTTAGATATACATCTATTTCTTCTTTTTCACTTAACCATTTTTAATTTAGAATGTAAAGATTTTGTAGTTTTATCAAGAACAAATTTTCCTAAATCTGGTTCTTCAACTGTAACACTAGCATTTTTGTTCACATTCTTTTAAAATTTTTTTCAAGTAAATTATTTTTAACATCTTTTTAACAATATCTATAAGTAAAAAAAGTATTTTCTCCTAGATTTTTAACTTTTAAATGATATATCTTAAATCTTTTAATATCTTTTAAAGAAAGTTTTTATCTGATACTTTTCCCATTCAATTTTTAGCAGATGTTTCAAGTAACTCATTAGTTTTTGCAGTCAACATATGCTATAAGCTCAGCATTTGCTTTAGAATCATCTAATATAAATGCACCTTTAGAATTTATAAGGGCTATTATCTCTTGTTCTTGCATATTTTTAACTCCTTTATCTAATCTTTTATATTGATTGTATTATAGCACAAAACTGCTTAATTTTTCTAATATAAAATAAAACATTTTCTAAACATACTATATAATGGCATATTGAAAAGAAAAAAATCACATAGCTTCTTGATCAGAAGAGATTTAAATACTTATTCTTCATCCTCATCTATATCAGAGTATGCTAATTCAATATCAATTAATTCTACAATAAGTTGACATACATTTCCATCTTTATCATAAGCTAAATACACTGGGATATGCTCCATCTCCAAAACCAGATTGAAACATAGGTAAATGATAATCTGTTCCAGGTATAGTCCAATTTATCCAATCTCCTCCATCTCTTTGATATTTAGGGATTATCTTCATAACTTTTTGAATAAATCTGCAAAATAATCATCATATGCATTTCCATCAGGATTTTCATCACACCATTTTTATCAAATTCACAATATAGTTCATGTAATTTTCTTATCACAAATACAAGCTAGTCCAGCGTCAACATTAAAACCAAAAAAATCTCCTTCATTGATATCTTCTAAGTCTTCTGTTCCCTTCATTGCTTCTTCAAAAGTAACTAACTTCATTATCATTAAATTTAATCTAACTGCTGCATATCTATCACAATCTCCATCAGTAGCTTTTTACAACACAAACTTCTGTTCTAAATTCTCCTGTTGGAATCTTTTGAAAATACTCTTTTTCATATTTACTAACTAAATATACAAGAGGATCAGCAACTAAAAATTCTCCTGTTGGAATAGAACAAGGTCCAATATCCATAACATCTATTTCTTTTCCAGCAATTTTCTTTAAAGTAAAATAATCTAAAAAGATTACTATTAGGTTGTAACTATTTTTTACCTTTTCCCATTTTTTTCTAACCATTCTTTTGTTGCTTCCATATCTATCACTCCTTATTTTAACATTAATTTCTAATTCATCTCAATAATTTCTATATATCTATCTTGTGCTGAAAGACAAGTTTCAATTAAATAAGCTTTTATCTTTCTTTATAATTTTTTTAAACCTCTATAATAAAAATAATTTATGTTCTTCATCTATAATAAAAAGGGAACAATATTATTCTTTAGACATTCTTTAAACATAATGAGTCTACTCAACTCTTCCATTTCCATCTTGAAAATGGATGAATAGATTCAAACTTTATAGTGAAATTCACAATATCTTCAAATGTTATATTAGTCTTTGAATTGTATTCAATAAGTAATTTTTTTCATTTCTTTTTACATTACTAGGACTTATAGTTTTTGTATTACCAATAAAATTTGCTTTTTAATTTATAATCACCTACTTTTAAACCATTCTCTTTTGAGAATCAGAAGTATTATTTTTTAAAAATTTTATGTAAATTTTTTTATTAATTTTTCATCTAAAATATTTATATTTTCTAGTATATAATCAAAAACATTTAAAATGATTAATAGTTTCATTTATATCATCTATAGATACAACTTTTTCTTTTATCTCCTATGAAAAGAATTTGTTTCGTAAATATATCTTGTCTCATCTTCTGTTAATCTTACTTCCTTCAATATGATTTGAATTATATGAAAATTTAATTTGTGTTAAATGATAAAGACTACCTTTTAATTTTAGTTTCTTTTCTTCTAATAAAATCTCTAAAAATTTTTATTCATACTCAAAACCCTCTTTTAATTGTATATTATACCATTTTATCTAATAAAAATAAAAATATTTGAAATGTCATGTTAAATATAGTAAAATAGTTGGAAAAGAAATAAATTTTTAGGAGGTAAAAATAAATGAAATTAGTTTTAATTCGTCATGGAGAAAGTGCTTGGAACTTAGAAAAATAGATTTACAGGGTGGAAAGACGTTGATTTAAGCTCCTAAAGGAATTGAAGAAGCTAAGGCTGCAGGAAAAATTTTAAAGGAAATGAATTTAGTTTTTTGATGTTGCTTATACTTCTTACCTAAAAAGAGCTATAAAAACTTTAAATATAGTTTTAGAAGAAATGGATGAACTTTACATTCCTGTATATAAATCTTGGAGATTAAATGAAAGACACTATGGAGCTTTTACAAGGACTAAAATAAAGCTGAAACTGCTAAAAAAATATGGAGATGAACAGTACATATTTGGCGTCGTAGCTTTTGATATAGCTCCTCCATCAATAGATAAAGACAGTGAATACTATCCAAAAATCTGATAGAAGATATGCAGATCTTCCAGATTCTGAAATCCCTTTAGGTGAAAGCTTAAAAGATACTATAGCAAGAGTTTTTACCATACTGGCATTCAGATATTTTCTAAGAGCTTACAAGAAGGTAAAAAATGTTATAGTTGTTGCTCACGGAAACAGTTTAAGAGCTTTTAATAAAATACTTATTAAATATTTCAAATGAAGATATTTTTAAATCTAAATCTAGTTACTGGTAAACCTATGGTATTTGAAATAGATAAAGATTTAAAAAGTAATATCTGCACCTGAATTATTTTAATAATTGGAGGAAAATAAATGAGAAAATTAATTTTAATATCTTGCTTTGCATTATCTGCTTTTATCTTTTGCAGCAGAAACAAAAATTTACCTGAAAAATGTTGAAGAAAAGATTCGTTATGCTGTTTCAACTACTTCTGGTGCTGATAGAAGAGAAACTTATGATTGGTATAAAGATTCATATTTTAGAAATGGTTGAAAGACTAGATAAAGCTGGAATACCTCAAACTGATAAAGAAATAATAATCAAAAGATTAGAAGCTATGTATGGAGCTAACTATCCTAAGCAACTAGCTAGAATAAATGATGAAATTAATGATTACAAAGGCTTAGTTAATAGAATTAGAGAAGAACAAAATACTAATCAACAAAAAGTAGAAGCTCAAAAATAAGAAAAAGTAAAGAAGAAATAGCTTCTATCTTTAAGCTCATCTTCTATTCCAAAAGCAGAATTAAATAGAATAGAAGAAAATGCAAAAGGCTGAATATCCAGATGATTACACTTTACAAAAAAGCATTTATTAAAAGGTGCAATCAAAACTTATAATGATTTAAAAAAATAAATTAGGAGTGAAGTAGATGTTTAAAAATGTAATTGGTTTAGTTGTTGAATACAATCCCTTTCATAATGGACATCTACATCACATTCAAGAGATAGATAAACTCTTTGAAGATAATATAAAAATTGCTGTTATGAGTGGTGATTTTGTACAAAGAGGAGAACCATCTCTTATCAATAAATTTGAAAAACTAAGATAGCTCTATCACAGGGGCATAGACATTGTGATAGAGTTACCTGTTTTTACTCAAGTCAGAGTGCTGAAATTTTTGCAAAAGGCTCTGTTAGTCTTTTTTAGATAAGCTTTTCTTGTAGTCATATGGTTTTTGGTTCTGAAAGTAATGACTTAGATAAATTATAGCAAGTCTTTCTTTGACAGATGAATTTACAAAAGCTTTAAAAGAATTTTTTTAGATAAAGGCTTCTCATATCCTACTGCTTTTTCAAAGGCTACATCTGATGAAAAAGTTTGGCTCTAATGATATCCTAGCTCTAGAATACATAAAAGCCATAGAAACTATTGATTCTAAGATTGAAGCTTGTTGTATAAAAAGAGAAAAAAACAGGTTACTATGATGATGAAAAAGATAATTTTGCAAGTGCAAGTTATATTAGAAAAGTTTTATTAGACTTCTAAATGAAACTAAAAGAAAATAAATTAAATAAAAATTAAAAAAATTTAGTTCCAGAGTTTTCATATAAGATACTAGAAGAAAATTTTTGGAGTTTTTTTCATGTCTAAATGATTTTTATGACTTTAATAGAATACAATATAATAAAAATTATTCAAATCTAAAAATATTCAAGATTTAGAAGTTGGTTTAGAAAATAGACTATATAAATACTCACTAGAAAACTTATCTTTTCAGTGATTTTTGATAAAATCTTGAGTAAAAGATTAACTATTTCAAGATTACAAAGAATATTATTACATACTCTATTAGATTTAACTGAAGAACTTACAGATAAAGTAAAAATAAAAGTCCCCTATGTGAAAATTTTAGGTTTTTCAAATAGAGGACAAGAGATATTTAAATTATCTAAAAAATTAGATGACTATAATGAAAGAAAAATTTTTAACTCTAATAGAAACTTAAAAAGAAATTTTAAGTGAGGAAGAACTTGAAATTATTTAATTTCAATGAACTTGCTTCACAGATTTATCGTATAAAATCAAATTATAATAACATAGTATCTATACTGAACCTCTCACGACTGACACCCTCACGAGTGCTAGAGTCGCAAGGTTCCTAAGTACTATTTAGTTTCTTTTGAATATCTAGTATTCAAAATACTAGCTAATTTTCCTTAAGACTTTAATGGACAAACTCTCCGTTGAGAATATTTACGTCCTATTGGCTCGGTTCTAAAACCATTTAATTTTTGGCAGTGAATATTTTTACGAGGTTACTGCATTTTCTAACCCTCAACCTTATATATTCAGTTTCCAAAGTCCTTAATGTATTATACTCTAAAATTAGTAAAATTATAATTTTAGAGCAACATTTTCAATGTTGGTGTTATTCATATCCCTACGAGTACATGTCTCACTGGCTAACACTCCCTACGAGTGCTAGAGCCACGAGTGTTCTAACACATAATAAATAGTAAAAATAAGTGAGTTACGAATGTAGATTTTAGATAAAAATTAAAGTAAGTGAGCCGAGTAAATCTCGACGTGTCTGAGCGTAGCGATCTTTTAGGAAACACTTAATGAACTTGTTCATTAGAGTTTCTTACAGATGTCGAATTTACAGTGAAATGTTAATTTTTATCGTTAAGAAATTTACTCAGTAGCGAACTATTTTTACTTTTTATTTACTGGTCTAAATTAATTAATGTACTTCCATTATTACCTTTGAACTTGTGGAAGTTTTTCCGTCCCATTTTTCAATAGCCATCTTTCTTAAAAAGTTGAGGACTTAATGAATTACTTTTCAACAGCATTAGCCTTTTGCTTGTAATTCTTTTTCTTGCAAAAGAATATTCTGCTAATCTTACTTTATTTTCTGCTTCAACTTTTTAGTTTTTCTTGTTCTGCTTTTTGCTTTTTTTCAACTTCTTGTTCAGCAACTTTTTACTTTCTATTGCTCTTTTCATACTCATCACTAAAATCATGATTAACAATAGATACATTACTTACTGACATTCCATATTGTGAAAAATCATCTTTTAAATCTTCAAATATCAATTTTGAAATTTCTGCTCTTTTACTTACAAACTCTTCTATTGTATATTTAGCTATTGTAGCTTGGATTATTTCTTTAACTCTTGGTCTAATAAATCTTTTGTTCATGTTTATTATTAAAAAGCTCTATATAATTTTTCTGGATCTGTAATAGAAGCTTGTACTGTAAACTCCAATTTTATACTTTGCATATCTTTTGTTGAAACTTCCATAGTTGTATCCATTTCATCTGTTCTTCCAAAAAAATATGTTTTTCTCTAGTTTCCATAAATGTTTTTACTTTTGAACAAATGGAATTTTAAAAGTGTAAACCTTCATTTTTCAACTCTTGTTATCTTACCAAATGTTGATATTATTACAACCTCCCAGTATCTACTGTATAGCAATTAGTAAATATTAAAAGTAGTACAAAAACTCCAATTACTCCAGATACTACCATTTTAAAATATTTTTTTCCCTTCCATGATTATCCTCCCTTTTGTTAAGTTCTTTATTTAAAACTTTATGTTAATATTTTTATATTATTTTTGTTTTTATATTATACACCATTTTTTTACAATATAATCTTAAATTATAGCTAAGAAAATTTTCTAAGATTTTTGATAGAATTATGAATATGTAGTATAATTATTTAGTGTAAATTATTTTTGAAAGGAAGGTACAGAAAATGGAAAAAAATATTCAACATTGAAAGAAAAGATTTTTAAGATATGTTAAATTTAATACTCGTTCAGATGAAAAAGTGAAACAATTCCATCAACACCATCACAAATGGAATTTTGCTAAAATGTTAAAAAGAATTAGAAGATTTAGGACTATCTAATGTTTTTTTATAAATAAAAGCTTGTTTTGTTAATGCAACTTTACCAAGTAATATGGATAAAAAAAGTTGCTACTATTGGTTTTATAGCTCATATGGATACTGCTGATTTCAATGCAGAAGGAATTAATCCTCAAATTATAGAAAAACTATGATGGTAATGATATAGTTTTAAATAAAGAACAAAAATATAGTTTTAAAAGTAGAGGAATTTCCCTAATTTAAAAATTATATCTCTAAAACTTTAATTACAACAGATGGTACAACTTTACTTGGTTCAGATGATAAATCAGGAATAGTTGAAATTATTGAAGCTGTTAAGTACTTAAAAGAACACCCTGAAATTAAGCATGGAGATATCAAAATGGCTTTTGGTCCAGACGAAGAAATTGGTAGAGGTGCAGACTACTTTGATGTAAAAGAGTTTGCAGCAGACTATGCTTACACTATGGATGGAGGTCCTGTTGGAGAATTGGAATATGAAAGCTTTAATGCCGCTCAAGCTACATTTAAAATAAAAGGAGTTAGTGTTCATCCAGGAACTGCAAAAGGTAAAATGATAAATGCAGGTCTTATTGCTAGTGAAATTATACAAATGTTCCCTAAAGATGAAGTTCCTGAAAAAACTGAAGGATATGAAGGTTTCTATTATTTAGTTGAAACTAACACATCTTGTGAAAGTGGAGAAGTTGTATATATTCTAAGAGATCATGACAAGGCTAAATTCTTAGCTAAGAAAGAATTTGTAAAAGAACTTGTAAAAAAAGTAAATGAAAAATATGGAAAAGAAGTTGTTGAACTTGAACTAAAAAGATGAATACTACAATATGGGAGAAATAATAAAAAGACCATATGTATGTTGTTGACATAGCAAAAACAAGCTATGGAAAATCTTGGTATAAAAACCACTTATAAAAAGCTATTCGTGGTGGAACAGATGGTTCTAAAAATTTCTTTCATGGGATCTACCTACACCAAATATTTTTTTGCTGGTGGAGAAAAATTTTTCATGGTAAATATGAATTTGTTGCTCTTGAAAGTATGGAAAAAGCAACTGATGTTATAGTAGAAATCGCTAAATTAAATGCAGAAAGGTAATAAAGTATGAAATTTTTACCAACTACAAAAAGAAGAAATGAAAAAGTTTAGGTTGGGACAGTATAGATGTACTTCTAATTTCAGGAGATACATATTTGGACACTTCATATAATGGAAGTGCCTTAATAGGAAAATGGTTAGTGGAACATGGCTTCAAGGTTGGTATAATTGCTCAACCTGAGGTTGATGTTCCTGATGATATAACTCGTTTAGGTGAGCCTAACTTGTTCTTTGCTATATCTGGTGGTTGTGTGGATTCTATGGTTGCAAACTATACTGCAACTAAAAAAAGAAGACAACAAGATGATTTTTACTCCAGGTGGAGAAAATAATAAAAGACCAGATAGAGCTGTTTTAGTCTACTCAAATATGATACGTAGATTTTTTAAAGGAACTACGAAAAAAATTGTAATAAGTGGAATTGAATCTAGTCTAAGAAGAATAACTCACTATGATTATTGGACTAATAAGCTAAGAAAAACCTATTCTATTTGATGCTAAGGCAGATATTTTTATCCTATGGTATGGGAGAAATGTCTATGTTACAACTGGCAAATGCTTTTAAAGAATGGAGAAGATTGGCAAAAATATTAGAGGGCTTTGTTACTTAAGTAAAGAGCCTAAAGAAGATTATTTATCTTTACCTTCTCATTCTGATTGTCTTGCTGATAAAGATAAGTTTATTGAAGCTTTTTCATACTTTTTATTTAAATTGTGATCCAATAACTGCTAAAGGACTTTTGTCAAAAAAATGTGATGATAGATATTTAATTCAAAATCCTCCTTCTGAAAGCTATTCAGAAGAGATAATGGATAAAGATATATTCTATGGAATTTGCTAGAGATGTACATCCTTATTATAAAAAAATGGGAGCAGTTAGAGCACTTGATACTATAAAATACTCTGTTACTACTCATCGTGGTTGCTATGGAGAATGTAACTTCTGTGCTATAGCTATTCATCAAGGTAGAACTATTATGTCAAGAAGTCAAAATTCAATAGTAGAAGAAGTTAAAAATATTGCTGAAACTCCTAAATTTCATGGAAATATTTCTGATGTAGGTGGACCAACTGCAAATATGTATGGACTTGAATGTAAGAAAAAAATTGAAATTAGGTGCTTGTCCTGATAGAAGATGTCTATATCCTAAAAAAATGTCCTCATCTTCAAGTTAATCATAATAATCAAGTGGAACTTTTAAAGAAGTTAAAAAGATACCTAATATAAAAGAAGATTTTTCATAGCTTCTGGAATTAGATATGATATGATTTTTAGATGACAACAAATGTGGACAGATGTATTTGAAAGAAATAATAAAAGATCATATCTCAGGACAAATGAAAAATTGCACCTGAGCATACGGAAGATAAAAATTTTTAGGCTTGATGGGTAAAGATGGAAAATCTTGCTTGAATGAGTTTAAAAATCAATTCTATAAGATAAACAATGAACTGGGTAAAAAGCAATTTTTTAACATATTATTTAATTGCAGCTCACCCAGGTTGTAAAGATAAAAGATATGATGGATTTAAAAAAATATGCCTCACAAGAATTAAGAGTTAATCCTGAGCAGGTACAGATTTTTTACACCTACTCCATCAACTTATTCAACTTTTAATGTACTATACAGAAAAAGATCCTTTTTACAAATCAAAAATTATTTGTTGAAAAGGACAATGGCAAGAAACAAAAAGCAAAAAGATATAGTTACAGAGAAAAGAAATAATAATAACTATAAAAAAAGGTAGTAAAATTTACTACCTTTTCTTTTTTTACTTTATTTATCAGACGCTCTTTGTTTAAAAATCTTTTTCCATATTCTAATTGACGAGTATATAAATCTAATAAATCTGTTAAATTTTTCTTTGTTATTTTTCTAACATTTTTACTTCTTTTTTAGCTGTTTCAATTTTTTTAAATCCATTTCTTTTTAATATTACTTCTAAATCCTTAATCTTTTGTATTAAAGTTTCTTTTTTTCTAAATTTTCCATACTATCCTCCTAATATAAAAAAATATTGATTCAAGTTCTATAACTTTAATTACATTATATTATAAGCTAGAAAAATTTACAAAGTTATATAAACAAATTATTTTTTTATCAACTTTTTACTATCAGAATATTTATAATAAAAAAATAAATGATATGATAAAGAAAAATACTGAACTTAAAGAAGCTAAATAAATTCCATTCTTTTTCAACCTTGCTTACATCCACTTGATATTGCTGATAATATACTAACATCATTTCCCTATAACTAAAATTATTGGTAAAGTAACTATTGAGATTAAAAATGAAGTTTTCATAAAGAAACCTTGTATTCCAAATGAAAGTCCTTCTATTCTTGCTCCTGAGTCTTCACTAATCTGTGTACTTATTTCACTTAACATTGCAGGTGGGAAGATAAATGCTGCTCCTGCAAGAGGTATACCAATAATAGCAAAATAATGCAAAACCAAATTTAACTGGGAATATCTTTCCTAAGAAAAAAATAGCATAGATGTTGAAACAATTAACATTGCTAAACAATAAAGCATAATTTTTCTATATCCATATTTTTTTAGATAGTTTATTTGTTGGATAGAAACATATAGCTGCTGCTCCAAATAATAATGCTGAAGCAATAGTAATTTCTTTTTCCATAACCCATAATATCTTCAACATAATAGTTCATAATAGCTCTTAGATTATTAAAACCTATGAAGAAAAAACATCATTCCAAAAAGATATAAGATAAAATTCTTATTCTTTATTATGATTCCTATAGTTTCTTTAAAACTTACATTTGAAACTTCACCTGTTGAATAATCTCTTTCTCTAACTGTAAACACAGTTGTAACCAGACCTATAAAATACTATCACATAAAAAAACATAATCATTCCTCTTATACCAAAAAGAACATCATTTCCTCCTATCATCTTAATTAGAATTCCAGGTAGAATAATTGCAATCGCAGTATAAGATAGTCTAAAAACTGATTGCCAAGTTGATAAATTCAATCTTTCTTCTGGTGTTCTTCCAATTTCAGGAATCAAAGCATTATAAGGTGCTCCAACTATAGTATAGAAAGTAAAGAACAGTGAACCTATCAACATTAAATAGTAAAAACTTGCTTTCTCACTACTTGTTGGTGGATAGAAAAAGGCTATTGTCACTATTATTAATGGAATTGTTCCAACTGCGACAAAGGGTATTCTTCTTCCATATTTACTATTATATTTATCAGATAAGAAGCCAACTAAAGGATCTGTTATCATATCTACTAGTCTTGAAACAGCTAAGGCTATAGAAACTAAAACAGGAGCCATAAATGGCCTTAAACCTGAGCTTTCTGAGGGTAAATAGAAATATAATATCCATTGGGCAAAAATTTGATCCACAATGGCATAGCTTACTCCTAGTGCATATAACACTTGGACTTTTTGTTGTTAATTTTTTTCATTCTAACTCCTTTTCAATTAAAAATTATTCTTACTAATTGACATTGTAACATAGCAAAAGTGAAAAATAAAGAAAAACTAGTGTTATATTAAAAATTTGATAAACTTTCTAATATATGATATAGTATCTTGGTAATATTAAAAAATTGAAAAAGGAGAAAGATAAATGAAAAATCTTTTAAAGAAAAATTCTATTTACTATTTTTAACTGTATTTGCTGTATTTTTTTGTTGTTGCTTGTGGTAACAAAGAAGATAGCTAAAATTAATAAGGAAGAAGTTCTTCAAAAATCTGTAGAAGCTAATAGTAATATAAAAAAGTGGAAACAAATTAGTAAATGCTAAGATAGAAGTTGAAGGAGAGGGAAATGTGGAATTTACAATTGATACCTCTATTATTAAAGAACCTTTGGCTATGAAAGCTATTATAGAACAAAAATGAAAAATACTCAAATGACTACTTATATCAAAAGATGGCATGGTATATGCAACTACAGGAAATAATGATTGGCAAAAAGAAGCTCTTTCTGAAAATAATGCTGAAAAATTTTAAAGATTCACTAGATGCTTCGATTGAAATGAATGAAATATTAAAAAGATCACTTAGATAAGGTTACAATTAAGGAAGAGGGAGGAAATTATATTGTCTCTATTGATAAAGATGCTGATTTTCCTTAAGGAATTTTTAAATAAAGTAGTTTCTAATATAGTAGGACAAAATATAGATTTTGACCCTAAAGAATGCTACTGTAGAATATGTAATTGATAAAGAAACTTATTTTTATAAAATCTTCATCTTTTAGTGTAGAAACTAAAAGTTCAAGATAAAAAGCTAAAAAAATAATGACAGAAGTTACTCTATCTAACATTAATAGTGTTGAAGAAATTACTGTTCCTGAAGAAGCTTTTAAATTCAAATAATTAATAAATAAAAAAAGGAGAAAGATAATGAAAAATCTTTTAAAGAAAATTCTGTTTACTATTTTAACTGTATTTGCTGTATTTTTTTATTGTTGCTTGTGGTAATAAAGAAGATGCCAAAAATTAACAAAGGAAGAAGTTCTTAAAAAAAGCTGCTGAAGTTACTAACGATATAAAAAGTGGAAATAAATTAGTAAACACTATAATGGAAATTAAAGGTGGAGTAACTGTAGAGTATATAATTGATAGTTCTATTATCATAGAACCTTTTTCAATGAAACTTACTTTTAGAACAAAAAAAGGTCAAGATGCTAAAGTAACTACTTTTGTGAAAGATGGTATAATGTATATGAGTAATCCTGTAGATAATACTTGGGAAAAACAGGAAGCTACTTTTGAAGCTATTGAACAATTTAAAAATTCACTAGATACTTCTACTGAAATTTATAATACGTTAAAAGATCATTTTAGATAAAGTTGATATTAAAAGAAAAAGATGGAAACTATATTATTACTGTTCCTAAAAATTCTGATTTTTATTAAAGAATCTCTAAAAAGAACAAATGAATTCTATTGTAGGACAAAAGTCCTGATTTTAATCCCGATAATGTTACTTTTCGAATATCTAATTGATAAAGAAACTTATTTTCCCAAAAGTTTTATCTTTATCTTTTGAAGCAAAACTTGATGAGCAAAGATGTTAAAAGTAACGACAAACTAATACTCTATCTAATATTAATAGTGTTGGAGAAATTACTGTTCCTGAAGAAGCTTTTAAATTCAAATAATTAATAAATAAAAAAAGGAGAAAGAAAAATGAAAAATCTTTAAAAGAAAAATTCTGTTTACTGTTTTTAACTGTATTTGCTGTATTTTTGTTGTTGCTTGTGGTAACAAAGAAGGATACTAAAAATTAATAAGGAAGAAGTTCTTCAAAAATCTGCAGAAGCATATAAGAATATTAAAAAGTGCAGATATGTTAATTAATCTTAAAATGGAAACCTAAAAAGAGTGGTCAACCTATGGAACTTACAATGGACGTCTCTATTACATTAGAACCTATTGCATGAAAATGTCTATGGATATTAAAAGATCAAAATGTAAAATTAAATTCTTTTTATAAAAGATGATATTATGTATATTCAAAATCCTGTGGACAACAGTTGGATAAAACAAGCTCTTCCTGAAGATGTTAGCAATCAATTTAAAAATATGGTAAATAGTGATGATGAAACTTATGAAGTTCTTAAAAATAACTTAGATAAAAGTTAATATTAAAGAAGAAGGTGGAAACTATATTATTTCTGTTACTAAAGATACTGATTTTCCTTAAGGAAGCTATAAAGAAGCAAAACTCTAAAGTAAATATGGCTGGACAAAACCTAGATTTAAATGTTGATAATGTTACTTTAGAATATGTAGTAGATAAAGAAACTTATGATACAAAAATCTTCAGTTGTAGCTTTTTGATACTAATATTCAAGGTCAAGATGTAAGAATGACAGTAGACTCAGCTTTCTCTAATGTCAATAACATAAAAGAAATTACTGTTCCTGAAGAAGCCTTTAAATGCAACTGCTACACCTGCAAACTAATGATTTAAAAAAATGGTGCTGATGAATTTTTCATCAACACCATTATTTTTCAATTAAATATAGCTTCAACAAAAGTCTTTTTGCATTAAATTCAATTAAATCTTCTATTTTTTTCACCAAGACCTATAAATTTAATAGGTTTTTAATTCTTCAGAAACAGAAAATACTATTCCACCTTTAGCTGTTCCATCAAGTTTAGTAACAATGAAAACCTGTTAAATCAGTAACTGAGTTAAATTCTTTTGCTTGATTTAATCCATTTTTGCCCTGTAGTTCCATCAATAACTAATAAAGACTCGTATTCTTGTTCACCAATTTTCTTTTTGATGATATTATTTATTTTTTTCAAGCTCTCTCATAAGATTAGCTTTTATTATGTAATCTTCCAGCAGTATCTATTATAACAACATCTGCTTTTGTTGCTTCTGCTTTACTTAAAGTATCATATACAACAGATGCAGGATCTGCTCCTTCTCTTCCTTTAACTATATCAACATCTGCTCTTCTTGCCCATTCTTCAAGTTGTTCAACTGCTGCTGCTCTAAATGTATCTCCCTGCTCCTAAAAGAACTTTTTTTCCAAGTTTCTTGTATTTTTAATGCAAGTTTTCCAATAGTTGTAGTCTTTTCCTACTCCATTTACTCCCACAATTAAAATTACATTTATTCTATTATCTTTTAAATGAACTTTACTATCTTGAGATAATAAGAATTCTGACATTAATCTTTTTAAGATTTCGTAAACTTCTGATGTTTCAGAAATTTTATTAGCTTTTGACTTTCTTTTTCAAGATCATTTATTAAATTTGTTGTCATACCAAGTCCAACATCAGATTGTATCAATAAATCTTCAAGTTCTTCATAGATAGAATCGTCAATTTTACTCTTTGAAGTAAATATTTTTTTAATTTAGAAAAGAAACCTTCCTTACTTTTTTTGTCAATCTTTTGAGAAATATTTACTTTTACAGGTTCTTCAACCTTAGTAGCTTCTTCTACAACTTCATTTTTCTACTTTTTCTATATTCTCTGTATTTTTCTGTATTTTCTACTTTTTACTTCTTCCTTTATTTCTTCTTTTTTTCTCTTCAACTTTTTTTCTACTTCTTCTGTCTCTACATTTTTTTGTTTCTTCTAAAAAGTTTATCAAATATCCCCATTTAATCCTCCCTTATTCTTAGTAACTATTCCAATCTATTCCCTGTCCAAAGAAATTTTTCAGGAGATTTGCATGTATTTCACCAGTTTTTATATTATAGTTCCAACCACCATCGTTTGTTGGTTTTTCTAAAAATTTGTAACTATTGTAACTTTATTTGTTTTAGGTAGATCCTTATAACTTGGTGTTGAAGGCATTGATACTTTTCCTTCAAAAAGTCTTTTAAAATATATTCTTTTCTCCATCTTGTTCAAAAAAAGATTTGTTCTAGCTTTTTCATCTGTATTTACCAATTCTAAATTAGGAAAAGTTCCAGTGGCTCTATAATATTCATCAATAGCTATTCTTACATTTTTAATATCTTTTATCATTATTTTTTTGGTAATTCAACTTCATCATTTGTTTCTCTAAATAATGAAGTTAAAAAGATATATTAGAAAAATAACAAAAAGGTATTAATGTTAAAAAGAAAGTGTTGATATTTTTTTCAAATAAAGATTTTTTTCTTCTTTTTTTATTTTTTTCATACTATCTTCTAGGTTTTATAAAAGGCTTTTTCTGATAGAGATTTCTATTTCTTCTGCTAAAGTAACTTCTATCTTTAAAGATCCTCTTTTAACTGAGACCCAACCTAAACCTTTAAATACTAGCTCCTCTCCTGTCTTAATTGTTAAAGTTTTAGTAATCTTTTTATGCTTATTATATTCATCTCTACAACATTCACAAGGTATATCAAAGAAGTTTCCTTCTTCAAGTTCCTTAGCTCTTTTCTATTGTTGTTTCATGGAATTTAACATCTTTTTGCTGCATAGATAGCAAATATAGGTTTTACTTCTTCATCATTTAAAAACTCTAATTTTTACTAAATTATCTATCATTATTATTCTATCATACTTAGCTTTTAAATGTTTTTTTCTTGAAATTTCTCCAGCTGGAATAATCTTTTTGAGCACAGCTATCACATAATAAATCTGAAGCTCTTCCTTCTGGGATTAAACCTGGAGTATCATATAGACCTATATTTGTAAATGGTATCATATTTAAAGTATTTTTTTATTGTAGTACCTGGATACTTAGATACTGTAGCTATTCTCTTTCCTAAAAGTCTGTTAATAACACTAGATTTACCAACATTAGTAACACCCTATAACCATAGCATTAACTCCATCAGGATAGAAATGTTTTTATTTTCTTGAAAATTCCATTTACACCATAACCATTTTTTTGTACTAACTATAGCTATGTCTAAAGGAGCAATACTTTCTTCTGCAAGTCTGTCTTTTACCCAATTTGCAACTTCTGATGGATGTTTTTTCATCAGGTATTAAATCAAGCTTTATTTACAACAACAATAGAATCTTTTTCTCTTAAGATATCTAAAATTTCAACATCAAATGAACCTTCAAAGTCAATAATATCAAAAACTGCTATCACTAACTTAACATCATCTAAAAGTTTTTCCAACTTCCTTTTTATAGTCTTCTCTTGTCATTTTATTTGTTGAATATTTACCATAGTGCTTTTAGTTGAAAAACATCTTTGGCAATACGTATCTTCTTTACTGTCAATAGATTTAGGTGTATATCCCTTGCAAATCCTTTATCAGTATTTTTGTAATTCTATTCCACAACCTACACATTTTTCGTCATAAAATCTCCTTCCCTAACAAAAGCCCTTCGTACACATCTAAGAGCCCTACAACTTTTTAAATCTAGAAGTCTTGCAAGATATTCTTTTTGGCATTCCATTTTTTTAACATATAGATGCAAAAAGAATGTCTTAAAGTATATGGACTAATTTCCTTGTTTAAATTAGCCATTTCAGCATATTTATTTATAAGTCTTCTAACAGAACGATCTGTTAATCTTTCATTAGAATTATTAGTGAAAATAATATTAGGATTATAATCTTCTTTAAATTTTTTTCTTTTTACTGTTTTAAAAACTTTATATAAAACTCCTTACAAGTTTCACTAAAATACATAGTTTTTGAAAGCTTTATTTTTTTAAAATATAGATTTCTCTTTTTCTAAATTGAAAATTTACTTCACCTAATGAAAGTAATTCTGCAACAGTCATACCACTTGAATAAAGAAGTTCAAACATAAGTCTATCTCTTAGAATATTGAAATTTTTCTCCTTGCATTGTAGCTCTTACAAGATTAATTTCTTCAGGACTTAGATATTCAATCTTTTTCTCATCATTCTTCTCACTTTCTATCAATATCTCAGAGCCTTTTTCCTTTAGTCCCTTATCAACAAGATACTTTATAGAATTTTTAATAGAAGATAGCCTTCTATTAAATGTAGATGCTGATATTTTCCTCTGTTTTTCAATTTAGTGAAATATTCTTTTTATTAAAAAGCTCATCTAACTTATTAAAAATCAATTATATCATGTTCATTCAAATAAATTAAAAATTGATTCAAATCTTTTCTTATAGATATAACTGTATTATGCTTTTTATTTTTCTTCGAACTCTAAATAATAAATAAAATTCTTTATAGATTTTTTTCAATCATTCTTATTATACACCTTTTATAGATTTTTTTTAAATATTCAATAGCTCTTTTGTGAAAGTCTTCTATACTTTTCTTTTTATCTCTGATATTTTTCATCTAAACTTCTTATTATTCCAAAAATTTGCTCCCATAGGTTGAAATTTTTTTCTTTTCTTCAGTTATATAGTTTACTATTGCCCCTATTTCTGAGATATCCTCTAAGATAAATTCTTTCTCACCATTCAATCTATTAGCAACATTGATTGCAGCATACATTCCAGTAGCTATTGCAGTTACATAACCTTCTCCACCTGTTATTTGTCCTGCAAAATAAATATTATCTTTATTTTTTTAATTTTAAAGTCTTATCCAAAAGTTTAGTTGAATTGATAAAAGTATTTCTATGCATTACTCCATATCTTACAAATTCTGCATTTTCTAAACCTGGTATCATAGAGAAAAACTCTTTTTGTTCTCCAAATTTTAGATTAGTTTGGAAACCAACTATATTATATAGCTTTCCTTCTTTGTCATCTTGTCTTAATTGAACAACTGCATAATCCATTTTATCTGTTTTTGGATTTATAAGTCCCTTTGGTTTTAAAGGACCAAAAAGTCATAGTTTTTTTCTCCACTCATTGCAATTTTTTTCAATAGGCATACAAGCATCAAATAGTTTTTCTTTTTCAAAATTTTTTAAGTTCTGCTCTTTCAGCTTTTTATAAGTTCATTATAGAAATTATAGTATTCTTCCTTATTCATAGGACAGTTTATATATTCTCCATCACCTTTACCATATCTTGATTGAAAATATGCTATGTCCATATTGATACTTTCAAAAAGTTACAATAGGTGCAGCTGCATCATAGAAATATAGACTTTCTTCACCTGTAATTTCACTTATTTTTTTCAAAAAGTTTATCTGAAGTTAAAGGTCCACTTGCTATAATTACAATTTTTATCCTCAGGAATTTCTGTAAACTCTTCTTCTATTATTTCTATATTTTTCCATATTTTTTTAAGATTTTTAGTAATTTCTTCTGAAAAAGCCATCTCTATCAACTGCTAATGCTTGTCCTGCTGGAACTCTGTTTCTATCAGCCACTTCAATTAACATTGAACCTAGAATTCTTAATTCTTCTTTCATAAGTCCAGAGGCATTTTTCCAAGCTGTCACTTCCCAAAGAATTACTACAAACTAATTCAGAATAATAGTCTTTTGAATGAGCTGGAGTCTTTTGTTTAGCCTTCATTTCATATAGTTTTACTTTTTATTCCTCTTTTAGCTAGTTGATAGGCTGCTTCTGAACCCTGCAAGTCCAGCTCCTACAACTATAACTTCCTTTTTCCATATATCCTCCATATCCTTCTAAAAGGGCTAATGCCCCCTTTATTTCTTTTTCTATCTTTCTTTATGTTCTTACATTCAGGATAGCCAGTACATGCTAAAAATTTACCCCATCTTCCATTTTTATTTCAAATGGTTTACCACATTTTTTTCACACTTTTCCAGCTTTCTTTTAAGATGGCTGCATTTTCTGCTTCTATCTTTTTCAAAAATTTCTTTTTAAACATAAAATACCATTTTCTCTTTTTTATAGTATTGTTTTTCAATCTTTAGTTTTGATATCTTTTGGAATAGTCTTTCTAACATTATCTTCTTTAAATTTTTTTCACTTTCTAAATAAGCTCCAAATCTTCCATATTTAAGAATTAATCTAGCTCCATTTTCCAAAATTATATCTGTCTTTTCTCCCTCTTTCTTCTTTCAATAATTCTTCGATTTTATCTTTTAACATAAATCTTCCCACTTTTTGATCTCTTCAAGAGAAATTTCAATACCTTTTTAAAGAAATATTTTTCTTTACTATCTTCATCTTGTGAAGTAAGGTATCTTCCGAATCTTCCAATTTTTCATTATTAAAGGTTTTCCATCTTTACCAATAATATCAGATTCAACTAATTTTTTTCTAATTCTTTTTCCACACTAGCCTTACATTTTTCTTCATATTTTTTTGTAATTCAGTATAGAAAGTTTTTAATAAATCTATCCAGTCTTTATCACCACTATCAACTTCATCTAGTTCATCTTCTAGTTTAGCTGTAAATTTAATATTCATTATATTAGGAAAAGAATTTATCAAGTTGTGTCTTAACTTCATAACCCTATTTCTGTTGGAACAAAACTTTTATTTTGTAGTTCAACATATTCTCTCTTTTTCAAAGTATCTATGATACTTGCATAAGTAGATAGTCTACCAATTCCTTCTGATTCAAGTGTCTTAACTAAAGAAGATTCTGTAAGTCTTGCAGGAGGTTTTGTATAGTCTTCTTTGATATCTAATTTATCAAGAGTAAACTTTATCTCCTTCTTTTAATTTTCAGGGAAATCTCCTATAGGTAAATCTTCTTCTTCTTTAAATACCTTATAGTAACCATCAAAAATTATTTTTATTAATGCTTCCTCTATATTGTATCTTATCTTTTTCTAAAGATATATTCAAATTGCTCATATTTCATAGCAGCAAGTTGAGATATTAAAAATCTTTGCCAAATTAAATTATATAACTTTAAATTGATCTTTATCTAAAAATTCCATTATCTTTTGAGGAGTTAAATTGATATCAGTTGGTCTAACTCCTTCATGGGCATCTTGAACATTCTTATCATTCTTTTTTTGTTTTTGGGACTTGCTGAACCTAAATATTCTTTACCATATTCCTTAGTTATATATTTTTCTTGCCATTTCTTTTAGCTTCTTCAGAAATTCTAGTAGAGTCCGTTCTCATATATGTGATAAGTCCCTTTATGTTCTCCATTTATACTTATACCTTCATATAACTTTTTGAGCCACCATCATAGTTTTACTTGCAGAAAAAAACCTAAATATGAAGAGGCTAACTGTTGTAAAGTACTAGTTTTTTTAAATGGTAATGGTGGGATTTTTAATTTTATTACTTACCTTAGATGAAAATAACTTCGTATTTCTTTTTTAAATCTTTTTACTCTTTTCAAGTAATTTTTTTCATCTTTTAATTTATCAATTTTTCTTATCATCAATTTTATATAGATTTAGATTGTATTTTTCATCAAAAGATACCTTTTACATCCCAATATTTTTTTCAGGGAACAAAACTCTTAATTTTTATCTTCTAATTCACATATAATTTTTTTAATGCAACTGATTGAACTCTTCCAGCACTTGTATTTGGAGAAATAAGTTTCCATAAAAAGGACTTATTTCACTAACCTACTAGTCTGTCTAAAAATTCTTCTAGCTTGTTGAGAATTAACTCTAGATATATTAATTTTTTTCTAGGATTTTTACTGCTTCTTTTATTGCTTTTTCAGTTATTTCATTAAATTCTATTCTATTTTTTTCATTATGATCTAGCTTTTAGAGTATTAGCTATATGCCAGCTATAGATTCTCCTTCTCTATCAGGGTCGGATGCAAGATATATTTCATCAGCTTTTTTTGCAGCTTCTTTTTAATTTCTTTATGACTTCACCTTTACCCTTTGATAGTAAGATAAGATGGTTTAAAATTATCTTTTACATCAACACCAATTTTAGTCTTAGGTAAATCTATTATATGTCCATAAGACGAGATTACCTTATATGAAGAACCTAAAAATTTTTCTCTATTGTTTTTAGCTTTAGCTGGTGATTCAACTATTACTAATTTATTCTTATCCAACTTTTCTAGCCAATTCTAACACCTCGTATTTAAAAAAATTTATTTTTACAGTGAATTATAACAATTAATTATAGTATTTACAAGATTTTTATATCTTCCTCCTGCAATACTTTTTAATAAGTCCCATTATCTCTAAATTTATTAACTCAGACAATATTTCTGTTTGGTCTATTTTTGTTTCTTCAAGTATTTTTATCAAGACTCTTTTTCTGAAGATAAGCTATCTAAAAATTAACTGTTGATTTTTTTACTAACTTTTAGTTTAGCTTCTTTCTTTTTATTTCCCAATTATAGTCTTCCAGTAACTCTTTAATATTAGAAAGAGATTTTGCTTTTGCATCTCTTATAAGATTATTACAACCTTTTTGAATATTCAGAGAAAATATCACCTGGAACAGCATAGACATCTCTATTATATTCCAGTGCTAAATCAGCAGTAATTAAACTACCTCCTCTATCTTTACTTTCAACTACTATAACTCCTTTTGATAAGCCCTGCTATTATTCTATTTCTTCGTGGAAAATTTCCTTTAAAAGGCTTAGTCCCAGCTTCATATTCACTTAAAATAAGTCCCTTTTTCTTCTATTTCTTTATATAAACTAAGATTTGAGGCAGGATAGACTATGTCAAGTCCCTGAAGCAATAACTGCTATTGTTTTTAGTTCCTGTAATTAGAGAAGTTTTATGTGCTATACTATCAATTCCTTTTTGCAAAACCACTAACTATTGTTATATCAGCTTTACTCATTTTTTTAATCATATATTCACAACATAATTTCCATAAGAACTTGGATTTCTTGTTCCTACTACAGCTATCATTCTTTCAGATTTTAATAATTCTAAGTTCCCTTTATAATATAATTTTTCAGGAGGATCAGAAATTTCTTTTTAGACATTCAGGATATATATCATCATTTATTGTAATAAAATCATAATTCATAATCTCACCCCAACTTTTAATCTGTTAGTCTATTTTATTTTTTTAAGATATTGTTAGCTAGAACTTTTAATATTCCTGAGTTTCCATACTTAGCTATACCTTGGCTAGCAATTGCATAAGCTTCTTTATTTTTTCCCATTTTTAAAAGTACACATCTGCTAAAGCTACATAACCATCATGAGCTCCTGTTTTTAGAAAGATATGTCTTTAGATCACTAACAGCATTATCATATTCATCTAAATTTCTATATGAAAGTCCTCTACCTAAATATGATTCTGCAAAACCTGAATTCATTGATATAGCTTTGACTATATTTATCAATAGCATTTCTATGTTGTCCCATAAATCTATACGTAGTAGCTGCTCCAAAAACATTTTTAAAATCTTTATTGTCTTTTTAAGAAAATCTTATTAGCTCTACTATAGTTATTAAGCATCATATATTCATTTGCTAGATAGAATATTACATCACTGTTATAAGAAACAGATTTCAAATAAGCATTTCAATTCTTGTTCATATTTAGCATTTAACTGAATTATAGAACTACGAGTTCCCTTTTTTCATTTGTTCATCAAGTTGAATTAAAGCTTTGTGGTCTGTATTCTCTAACTCCTGTTGCTTCCTTTTGGAGTTTCAGGATTTTTCTACAGTTTCTCCACCATCATCAGGAGTTTGACTTTCTCACCACCATTTGAAACAGCTCCTGTACTTTCTGTTTGTGCTCCTTGATTTTCTATTATAGGTACTTCTCTTATAGCTGATCCTTCGTTTTTCTCCTTCAGCAAAAACCCTAACATAGAAACTAATATAAATAAACTAATCATTATTTTTCATAAATTTTCTCCTTAACAATACTTATTAATCTACCATTCTTTAAGATAGTTGTCATTTCATCATTGACTTCTACATCTTCTAAAACATCTATTCTTTTTTATTTTTTAACTTGACTGACACTATATCCTCTTTTTAAGAGTATTTATTGGATTTAAAACTGAAACTTTATCTATCTTAACTTCAAAAAGATGTCTTTTTGTTCTAAGAAATCTTTTTATAGATTTTTGTTAAAATTTCTTCCTTCTCAACTATAAGTTCTCTATAGTTATTAATAGTGCTAGGAAAAATTCTTTTAAATGATAATTATCCATTCTTATTGATAACTCTCTTTTCATATCTTCAAGATAAGACTTCAATAACTTAGTCAAGTATATTTTTATCATCTAATGATTTTATAAGACTTTCTTTTTCAGGAACCGATAACTCTATCGCCTGAGTAGGAGTAGCTGCTCTTTTATCAGCTGTCAAGTCAGATAAAAAGAAAATCTATCTCATGTCCCTACAGCTGATATTATAGGTTTTTTTCTGAATTGAAAAATGCCATAGCAACTTCTTCTTCATTGAAAGCCCATAAGTCTTCTATACTTCCTCCACCTCTACCAGCAATAATCAAATCTATTTCTTCTATTTTTATTTAAAGTTTCAATTCCCTTTAATTATTTTCTTGTTCTGCTCCAAGCCCTTGTACCTTAGCTGGATATACATAAATATTTATTGAATTAAATCTTTTTCTTGTTGTCTTTATAATATCTTGAAGTGCAGCTCCTGTTAAAAGCTGTAACAACTCCAATATTTTTTTGAAATCTAGGTAATTCCTTTTTATGACTTTCATCAAAATAACCTTTTTCAGCCATTTTTTTCTTTTACTTTTTCAAGTTTTGCAAATAAAGCTCCTAAGGCATTTTGTTTTTCTATATGTCTAACTAAAACTTGAATTCACCTTTAACTTCATAGAAAGCCAACATCTCCAAATAATTTGATTGCATCCCCTCTTTTTAAATCTTCAGGAATTCTTTTTCATTTTATAATTAAAAAGCAGCACATTTAATTTGTGATTTACTATCTTTTACTGAAAAAAATATAAGTGTCCACTTTTATAGTAAGTTATGTTTGAAATTTCTCCTTCAATATAAAAAGTCTTGGAAATCATCAATGTCATCTATATAACTTTTTACCATTCTATTAAATTCTGATACTGAATATATTTTTCCACTTTAATACTCCTATTATTTTTACATTATAGCATTATTCTATAACTATTGTTAGATATTTTTTTACAAAATAGTACATTATAAATTGTTAATTTTATTTTGAAAATAAAAAAATAACAATATTTACAAAGAAACATTGACATACATAGGATATAGTAGTATAAGTAGGTATATAAATTGAAAAAATATATTGAAAATTTTATAATTGGGAGATGAGTGTAATGACAATATTTTATGATCCTGAATATGATAGGTTGCTTCATGCCAGCTCGCTATTGCCGTATGTGATGAGGAAGTGATTAAATGCCGACTATAACCCTGAGATCAGTTAAAAGCAAGGTTGTCTGAAATGGCGACGAAGAATACTACGGTGTTGATAGCCTACTGATTGGGTGATGAAAGTCAAAAGAAAATAATATGCTTTTGAGGGGAGCTAAGAGAAAAGCAAGAAAGTTTAGGGCAGAAGAGATAATGCTTTTGGGGTGATTGACATTATTACAATTAAACTTCAAAGCACTTAGCAACTAAAACTAGGTGCTTTTCTATTTTAAAAATATTATTTTCTCTTCTCTCTTTAATTCTTCAATGTATAATGAGCTTTACCTACTTCATCTATTAATAAGCTTCTATGTTCTAGTTGAGTAAAATGGATCTTTTGTGTTAATAATTTCATAGATATCCAACATAAGCTCCTTTCTTATTTTATAACAATTTACATTTGAGATTAAAAAGATGTCTTTAAGTAATTCTAAAATTGTTGAATATTCATCTAAGTTGTATAAATATAATTTCCACAGCATATATTTTCTACAAAATTTTTATCTTCCATTTTAATTTAGAAAAAGATGTAATATTTTCTTTCATTAAAAATATATTTTCAACCTCTTCTTTTTATTATTAAAATTAAAAAGAAAAATAAATACATTTGAGGAATAAAATGTTGATTTTGGTTAGTTTTGGAGAATAAGGTTTTATCATAATAAACTCCTTTAGATTTATAGTATATAAAATGTCGATAATTCTATATTATTATAGAATTGAAATAGATAAAAATCAATATTTTTATAATTTATATTTAAGTTAGATACGTGTTAAAAGTGTAATGACAGTACTTTAATTAAAGATATAGAATATTAAATAAAATATAGGAGGAGGATATTATTGTGAAAACATTTTGAGCGTCTAACAATAGACAAGATTTTTAGAAAGCATTAGTAAGGGTTATTAATAAAAGCTTTGAAGAACAAAAAGAATTTGAAAGATTGGGAAAACGAAGATGTTAGACCAGTACAAAGAATTTTTATTAATGCTCCATGAGGAGATGGGAAAAACTTTGTTGCTGATGCTATAAAGAATATCTTTCTGAAAAACTATGAAAATATAAACACTATATATAATTCTTGGAAAATGGATTTTTATATTGAACCTATAGAAAGCACTTGTGCAGAAAGCAGAGTGAAAGATAATATTATAACCGTTGAAAGTACTGAAAAAGCTAAAAATTTTTCTAAAAATTGTGGAAAAATATTTTTGGAAAAATATTAAAAATTTCTCTATTAAAAAGATTTAATTTAAATGAGTAAAGATATAGAAGAAAATAAATCTTTTTAATGGATTGGATACTTCCAAGGGACTTAAGATTATAAAAATTATAAAAATTATTAGAAGAATTTAAAGACACACTTTCAAAAGGAAAAGTCCCTAAAATAGTATTATAGATGAATTAGATAGATGTAGACCTGATTATGCCATCCAATTATTAGAAATAATAAAAACATATTTTTGATGTTAAAAATATTATTTTTGTTTTAATTAATAGAGAACAACTTGAGTATCGTATCACAATTTATATAATTCTAATTTAAGTATATAAATATTTTGAAAAATTTTATGATGTAGAGTTAAATTGCAAAGTCAATTATGTGGAGTTAAATGAGCCTGAATTTGCAAGTAGTTAATGCTTTTTAAAAGAATACTAGAGTGGATAAAAATGGATGCTTCAGAATAGAAGTTAGTAATACAAAAATATTTTTAGATATAGCATTTGTAATAAAAAGTGGTTTATGGTTAGAAAATAGCGAAATTTCCATAGAAATATAAAAACTATTAAAAATTTAATATTTTAAAAAGATAGCTTAATTGAAGAAGAAAAAGAACAGTATATTTAATATTAGCACTCATTACATATATATAAAAGAGTTAAATTTAAAGCCCCTAGAGACAATAGAAAAATTATAGTTGTAATTATAGAAAATATTTAAAAATAGGTGCTAATGATACTATAGCATGATGTATTTTGAAGCATTTCAAAATGATGTTATTCAAAATCAAAGATGTTGATATTTATACAGCTAATTCAGAATGTTTTTAATAAAATGAAAATTATCAGGAAATTTTTATCAAATAAGTGTTTCTGAGAAAAATTTGTTAAAATAATTTTGAAAAACCATTATGTGAGAACTTTAGTCATTTCTTATATTTATCAGTTAATATTGAAGAAGCAACTTTTTCTGTTGTGGCTTGAAAAAGTAATGTTTTATAAAATAAAAATATTACATTAGTCAGATTTTAAGATGAATAATATTATAGGTAGTAATACGATTTAAGAAAGTATCTAAACAAAAATATAAAAATAAAGAACTATCAAATAGCTATATTTAATATAAATATTAAAAATATTAGATTAGTAGTGGGAGTTAATGATAATGAAAGTATTTAAGCTTTATTAAAGGATTATATCTACTCAAAACAAGTATCTTAATTTTTGTTATTCTTTCAATAATTATTTTACTAAAGAGATAATGTGATAAATTTTAAGTACAATTTTATGCTTTTCTATAACTTTTTCCTTTTATTCTTTTATTTTTAGTAAAACTTTTCTCAACTAATTTTCTTTAGATGGTTGGTTGAGTTTCTGAGGGAGTTATTTGAATAATTGGGACTCGGAGCGTTATGTTGGAAATCTAATTTGAGAAATGATAAGCAAATAGATGCTATATCTCCTATGTATGACAAAGAAAAGTTTTGATAAAAATTTTAAAAATCTACATAAATATTTAGTATGAGATTTCTTCAGTTATACGATAATAATGATGAGATATATATTCTTTTGATTACCAAATTTTCATGAAAATTTTGATTGAAAATAATTTTGAATATATCTAACTTTACCAGAGATAGTTTTATTACATGCTGTAATTATCTTCGTGTAGCTCCTTAACACTCTAATTTCCATAGAATATTTAGAAAGAAGAAGCACTTATAAAATATGATGACTATAACAACGCAGACTCTTTTTATAGTATAAATTTGACTAGATAATCCTTATAGTGATGATGTTAAAGAATATATGGTAAATAATTTCCGTCAAAGTGCTGAAAATGAAATAGAATAGTGTTCTTATTTTCGGGTTTTAAAATATTTAAAATTAAAGCGACTAATAATGAAAATTATGATAATATGAAATTCTTGAAATATTAAATTTAATAAAAGTATTCCACAGATGAAGAATTACAATGGTGAGAAATTTGAGCACTATAGAGACCTGAGTTAACTTCAGAATATATCAAAAACTTTAATTAAAATAAATGACAAAAAATACTGAAGCTCGCTTTGATTATTTAGAAAATATCAGCTCATTGATATTGCTGTTTTCTAATCTATTGGGAAAATGCCACAATATTTTATTTTTCTCCCTTTTATAGCAAAGTTAGATAATAAGTCAGGGTGAAATATTGTGATTTTTGGATATTTATGAAGCTTTTGCTGGAACTACTAAAATTTTACATAAATTTAATAGATAATTTTTATAGAATAGTTAAGAGATAAAGATGGAAAAGATATAGAAGATAATACAATAAAAGTGAAATAGCAAACGTAAAAAGATGCAATCAGATGAAAATTGAGAAAAAGTTTTTATAACATAATTTCTGTTAATGGCGAGAGAACGAATCAGAGAAAAGAGTATTTTGTTATGAGTGTATCATCAGTGTGAGATTAATTAAAATTTGATTGTAAATTTGATATTCACGGAGTTGGATAAATCAAGATTTATGTGTAATGTTGCTCCAGACTTTGTTTTCATGACATAGGGCTCTGATGAAAAGGTATTGTATTATGGAGTAAAGGAGAAATCCGTAGTAATGGAATTTGCAAGGTTTTTGGCACACTTAGTAAATTTTTAGTTGAACAGAAAGAAATTAAAAGCTTATAGATTAGCTATATTTTTACTTTTTAATCAATCATTAGAAGCTTTTATAAATTTTTTAAAGAGAAATAGAAAAGTATAAATTTAGATAAATATTCAGAAAAATTAGTTATTCATGTAAGGAGGATAAAATTTAAAAATAGAAACATGTACTTTAGAAGAAATAAAAATCAACTATAAAGTTTATGTTTTTAATTTATTAAAATAACTATCAACAAAAATACCCTTCCCCAACAAAAAGCCCTCAACTTTTTACAAGTTCGGGCTTTTTGTAGAAATTAAACTATAAAGTATATATTGATACTACTAGTATCATTATATTTTTAATTATCATTATAATGCCCTTTACACTGTAAGATAACTATAAAATCATTTTTCTAACTTTATAAACTAATCTATCTTTATCGTTGATTCTTCTACTATATAGTCCCGTTAAGATTATTAGTTAGTTTTTCAGGTTACCTATTCCATTTAATGCACCATTTCTTTCAATATCTTTTATTAGTTCATTTATCTTCTTTAATGTCTTTCTTTATCTTGAGTTTGAAAATATAAATATTCTTCCCAAGCCTGAATAGAAAAACTAATTTTCATTATTCCATAGCCTCCAATTCTTCAATAGTCTTTCATAATAACTTTTACCATCTTTTTACTTCATCTATTGAGTTTTGTAAGCTTTTTATATTTTTCATTTTGAATAGAATGGGTCTATTGATACACTAAAAAGGATTCTCTTTTCTCTTGTTAATTTCTTAGCAAATATAGTAAATGCAGTTGTTATATTGATACCTAAGTCATTACAAACAATTTCCATTTCTTTTTCAAATCTTCATCCATTCTAATATTTATTAATTTCATTGACATTTAAAAACCTCCTTTATTATCTTTATATTGTATATATTATATCTTTATATTTGAAAAGTCAAGTTTAAAAATAAAAACTCTAAGTTTTCTCAGAGTTTCTATTAAAATTATTATTATATATAGCTTTTTAAAAGATAGAGATTTGACCTTTTATATCATTATTCATTCTTTATAACATTCTTAAAATACTTGTATATATGATATTACCAATAAATCATTTTATGTATAGTAAAATCCTCATATAGTTAATGTACGATACCTTTTATAATAGATAATACTTATCTTTTGACTAATCGATTAATTATAAATTTATCTGCACGATATAGTATTTAAGTTATTTAAAAAGTATCTTAACTGGTCAAAGAATAACTTAAAAATCAGTTAAAAGGGAAAGTACCCCTTATTTAGATAAAGATTTATTAATAGTAATAGCTATTTCTATGTCATAGTATGAATAAGCCAATATATTATTATAATTAGTTACAAAAACAATACTAAAATCATATTTCCTTTTCTTCAGAAATTAGATTCTATTACAACGTTTTTAGAATTAATTAACTGCAATTATTTTCCATCAGTAAAAAAGTAATTAAAAGAAATGATTCCAGTTTTGTAGTAACTATAACATCATGAAAGTCATAATGTTCATAATGGTTTTAATTCCATCTATTTTTAACAGCAGTAGGATTATACTTTTCATTAATTTTTCCTATTTCAAATACTTCGTTTTCAAACATTATTTTGTTGATTGACATCTCTACTCCTGTTTTGATAATATTAATGATAAGTACCGTCCTTCATAATACGTTAGCTATTAAATATCACATTTCTCATTGTATAATTTTTGAGAGTCCTTCTAATTTACCATCTTCAAAGATTGGCTTCAATTTTTAAATTTCCATTCTCATAATATTCTTTAAAAGTCCTTCCTTTTTATCATCTTTATAATTCTCTTCAATTTTTAAAATTTCCATTCTCATAATATGCTTTAAAGAGTCCTTCCTTTTTACCATCTTTAAAATTACCTTCAGCTATTAAATATCCATTCTCATTATATAATTGTGAGAAGTCCTTCTAATTTTACCATCTTTATAGTACCTTTTCCTTTCTATTTCCATTCTCATGATAGTCTTTAGAGAAGTCCTTCTCGTTTTATCATCTTTAAAATTAGCTTCAATTTCTAAATTTCCATTCTCATAATATTACTAGAAGTCCTTCTAATTTACCATCTTTAAAATTACCTTCCATTCTAAAGTCTCCATTCTCATAATATGCTTTAAAAGTCCTTCTCTTTTACCATCTTTAAAAATTACCTTCACCTTCTAAGTTCCATTCTCATAGTATAATTTTGAGAGTCCTTCCTTTTTATCGTCTTTATAATTATCTTCCTTTCTAAATATCCATTAGGATAGTATCTTTTTCCAATACCATTTCTTTTACCATCTTTATAAAAGGGTATCTTCTTTTAAAAGCTCCATTCTCATAATATGATTTTATTATTCCAGTAAAGTACTTTTGTTTCTCCTTTAACATAAGCTATACTCTTATTTCCGCATCTGTATATTTACTTCTCTAGGCTTACCACAACTAACAAATAACAACACAAAAGTAATCATAAATAAAACTTTAATCTTTTCATAAAATTTCTCTCCCTTTAAATTAAATGATTTTTATAAATTAATATTTTTGCTAACCTATTTTTATGTAGCTGATACATTTAGTAATATCTTTAATGCTATCTTTTCTAATAAAATTTTTATATAATTCTGGATATCTTTTTGTAGTCAGATTCAAAATATTAAACTCACTAATATTTCTAATTTATCTTTCATATCCTTTTCTATCGAATACTCCATCTAACTTAGAAATTCAAGATAATTGATATAAGATAATATCTTTTCCAAAAAGTATTAAATTCAGGTGGAATATCTTCTTTTAGTCCATCACTTCTTTAAAATCTCTCTTATATCTTTTTGGAATTCAATAATTCTAAATCTAATGGTCTTTCACTAGATTTTGTATATCATCTTTATTTAGTATTCATCTAAAAAGTTGGAATATGATACATAATTTTTATTTCTTTATCATTTGAATTAATAGCATTTTTGCATATGATGTAAGTATAAAAGTATTCTATGAAATACAGTTCCTTTATAAGTATAGTTTCATTATTTTCTAATGAAAAATAAAAGTATCCGAAAAAGTCCATTATCTTTTATTGCTTTGATTTCTTTGTTAAATTTTTCTTTATTTCTGTATCTATATCCTTAATTTCTTTCAGCATCTTTCTTTTCTGTTATTAATATAAATATCTTTTATATATTCAATATCTTAATTCATTATAATCTAACATACCATCTATATCAATCCTATCTTTTAGTTTTTCTAAAAATAGTCATTTGTTGGTTTAATACCAAATTAGAAGAAGATCACAATAATTTGTTTTTCTTCTAAAGGATATTTTTTGAAATTCTAATATTCTTCAGTATCATAATTTCTATATCTCTTTTAAATTTTGCTTCTTCTTTATCTTTTCATCATCTTTAATTAGTAAATAGTAATCCTATCTTTTGATATATCCTTAAATATTCAAAGATTATTTTCAGATATACTTTTCATAACGAATGAAAGTAGGAAAAATGGATAAAACCCCAATATTTTATAGTATCTTTCAAAGTAATCATCATCTTCGCATAATTTTTAATTTCTTCCTCACTGTTTATATTTTAAAGAGTTAATTTGATTAGATTATATAGTTAATTGCCTCATCTTTGATTAACTTTATAATCTATTTAGAATCATTTATTAAAAGGAAAGTTTTAAAAAGTATTCCTATTTCTTTTCCATTAAGTATTTTATAATTTTATTATATTCCTTTGTCGTTTTCATTTTTATCAAGTATATTCTTACCATTACGTAAGTTACTATTGTAGTTTCTTTTAAAACCTTATCCTTAGAATTTTTAGATACGAATATTAAACATTAGTATCTGTTTCATACAAGACTTTATCTTTTGTCATCACAATAATAATAAAATTGAAGCAATTATATTTTTAAATTTTTGACTTCTTTAACTTTCTTTTCAATATTTCTAATTGTTTTTCATCACAGATAAAAGATTTACATATTTCTCTATATGATTTTTATTCTTTCTTCTTTTATTTTTGTAATTCTTTTTAAAATTTCTTCTCTTATATCATTTTTATAGTCATTTTTATTAATCCTCATCCATAGTTATAAAACCCTTGTTATGTACTGCACATTAAAATGCATTATATTAATAGATACATATTAGGAGTATATTAAAATAATTTTTACATATTCATATCATAATGTTGTTGATTAAATATGGCATATTTCCTAAGTGTTGAGGAAATTTGATAGCATATCTTAAGTATAATCCTTTAATAATAATTATTTTATATTGATTTTTGCTTTTGTATATGTTTTTAATATATACTTTTCTGATATATTATAGCATAAAATATCAAGTATAAATCTTTATTAAATGACAAATTAATTAAATATTAGATATGATAGCAATAAAAATAACAACAATCACTGTTATCTTTTCATTCATTTTATAATTTTCTCTGATGTAATTTAATTCTGCTTCTGT
>BNJU01000849.1_pt1 | contig 141199 bp, 173 predicted proteins | sample 8539281 | NCBI WGS metagenome assembly BNJU01 (sample SAMD00202456, study PRJDB9452) | human saliva metagenome | isolation source: human saliva | place: Japan
GATGCGTCGAGATACGATTCTCGTACTTTGTTTTGAAATAGATATAGAGAGTCCGCTTATCCATTTCTCTCCAAAGATTTCCAGGATATTCATCTCAATAGTTCATATAGACAAATCATTCTTCTTGATCGCAGTCTTCAACTTCCTATAAAGTGAAGATGAGTATTCTTTACGGCAACCTTTGTGCACGATTCCCCTAACTTCTTGATAAAACTCTTTTTAATCATCTTGATTTCCTCCTTTTCGTTTTAAAGTATAGCAATTTGAAAGATAGTATTTATAGCTTTCTCCTCTTTTGTCAAATCAAGTCTTTCTTTTCCCATGCCACTAACTATCTTAATGCTCTGAGTTTAGGTGTATTATTGGTTATTTCATAGAAGAAAAAGACAAGAATTGCAAATCTCGCCTCTTTTAGTTCTTTTCAGAAAGTACTGAAAGAGGTTTACACCCGTATCCGTGACCGTCTTGTGCTTTTTCTTTATTTTAGCATCTGAAATACGCGCGACCTAGCTTCGTCAACTTCGATGCGCACGATCACGGATATCTTTTCTAGAATACCCTCTGCCCTGTGAATTATTAGTTCACTTGCGACTGTTTTTGATGCTTTTCATAGGACGCTGACCTCCATTTTGTTCATAAGCATTTTGAACTGTAAAGGTACTCGCCCGCTGTATACAGGAAGGACAGTCTCTGCCATACTTGCTGATAGACTGGCGGCCCCATTAGAAGTGAGAGACCTGCTGATATGTGGGTCTCATCGGTTGTTGAGAGAAAACCAAAGCTTTCAATGACTGATCAAACCAGATCTGAGTGTATATCCAGTACCCATTGGTCACCAGTGTACTTCAGGAATTAAAAGGCAGCCTCTCTGTTGTTCCTGTCTTACCAGCCATAACGAAATTATCTGGCGAAGAACCAACTCCCGTACCATTTGTAAAGGTTCCCAGCATCATGCTGTCATTTTGTCAGCTACTCGACTTTTCCTTGACCTCGTTTTTGAGAATTCTTATGACTAGCAATGACCTGACCCTGCAGCATTTTCCAATACGACTGATGAAAGTGAGCATCTGGAATCAAACCTTCATTAGCAAAGACAGCATCATGCTTGAGCCATCTGAAGAGGAGTTTGTCTCCACACCACCACCCAAGGCTACTCCTAGTGTTCTCGATCAACGCCCATGTCAAGGACAGAAACCTTTCTCCTGGCTCTCAGGCTGTCAATACCAAGCTCTTTCGACACTTGCCAACTGCAGGGAGGTTCAGTGATTCAGCCAAAGCTTGATACATGGGAACTTCTGGATGACGTTTTGATTCTGCATAATTTGTCTACCTTGTAGTCACCATATTGCGTGGTGTGGTTGTCCAACTCTTTATTGAGAGCCATCCAGCTCCACTGCTGGGTGTATAAACTACCAAGTTTAATAGTTGAACCCTGGACTTCTTTTTGGATTGGGTCGCATAGTTGAAGTTTCGGAAACCGTCTTGTCTCTCGGCCGCTCGTCCAACAACTCTCAGAACTCCTCCAGTTTTTGCTCTAGGACACGCTACCCGACTCAGCATGCGTTCCATCTTCAGCCGTTGGGAAGAGAGTGTTTTCTATAATGTACCTGCTATGTTAGCTTGATAGTTTTCGATCTGAGTTCGTATAGATTCGGTAGCCGTTATTGACGATTTCTTCTTCCTGATTAGATTGTACTTTCTCAACTGCTTCATTTCACGACACAGCATCAAAATAGGAAGGATAACGATAGTCTGATATTTTTCCCTTTCGTAGGCATCCTGTCAACTGTGGACCATGTCAACATTGGCTGCTTCTAGCTTTCCTATTCTTTATCAATATAACCTGCCGCCACCATATTTTGTAATACGGTGTCCCTACGATTGGTAGAATCTTCGATAGAACTTAAGGGATTAGTACAGTTCTAGGACCTTTCAGCATACCTGCTAGGGTAGCGCGCTGCAGTCTAGACGTTAATTGCGAAGCTGAAACACCAAAGTACTTTTTACTTGCATCCTCAACTCCCCAGACTCCATTTCCAAAGTAAGCATTGTTGAGATACATGGTAAGAATTTCTTGTTTACTGTACTTTTTGGTTAACTCTAAGGCTAAGAAAAATTCCTTGGCCTTTCTTTTGGACTAGTCTGGTCTTGCGAGAGATAAGCATTTTTAGCTAGCTGTTGGGTAATAGTAGACCCCCACCGAGCGACCATCAGTTATGATATGCCAGAAGAAAACGACCATAATTAATTCCGTCATTTTTGTAGAAACTCGGTCCTCAGTAGCAATGACCGCATTTTGTAAATCTTCGCTAATATGGCTTAGTTCCACATAGGTCCCTTTTTGCCCAGACAAGGCACCAGCTTCATTTTCTTCTCTATCGAAAATGATGGTTCGTGTCTTCAAGGCATTCTGTAGGTCTGTAACATTTGTTGATTTTGCCAAGGCAAAGAGATAGACCCCTACAAAAGCTGGCACTCAGCCCAAGAATCGAAAATAGATCTTGTGTTAGGTGATAACGGCGCAGAACTTACCGAATGGGACCAACTCGACCAGACTTTCTTCGTTCTCGCTCTGGACCGTCACAATTGCTCTGACTCCTTTCTTCTATGTTCAATTCATTATCCATATCATGATTTCAGTTTCTTGAATCGTTGGATCATCTTTCTTAAATAAAGAAAGGAAATTGTTTTCAAATAATTTATCTAATTTCATGCGTTTATTTTATCATCTTCCCGTTTTGGATGACAAGAATTTAGCCTAGTTCACTGTCCAAACGCATGTTACAATATCTGTATGAAATTTTACCTTATATTCCTGAATCTCTACCAGAAATGACGGTTAAAGTATTCCTAGAAGAGCAACGCTAATTCCCCGATTCGACATTTTCTGAGAACCAAGAACATTCTCATCAACCAAGAGAAGTCCATTGGCAGCAAATTATTAAACCTGAGACCAATGCGAGTTGACATCTTTCGACGGGAGGATTTATCCAAACAAAGGAAATAGTCTGGGAAATCCCAAATCTTGTTCAAGAAATTTCTACCAGGATGAGCATTTAATTGTCGTCAATAAAGCCTGAAGGTATGAAAACCATGGAAATCAACCTGATGAGATCGCCCTCCTCAACTCATGTTTGCGCTATGTTGGTCAAAACATGCTATGTCGTACACGCCTAGACACAGAAACAAGCGGTTTCGTACTCTTTTGCGAAAAATCCTTTTATCCTCCCCATCCTCAATCGCCTATTAGAAAAGAAAAGAGATTTCTCGAGAGTACTGGGCACTTGTGATCGGGGACAAGTCCTAAAAGACCTTATTTTAAAGATAAAAATCGGCCGCAGACCGCCATGACCGTGAGAAACGCCTGGTTGACCCAAAGAATGGTCAATATGCCAGAAACTCACGTTTCTCGATTGAAAAGGATTTAAGAATAAAACATCACTCTCGTTCGTTGCAGGCTGAAGACATGGACGTACTCATCAGATTCAAGTGCATCTTTTGCACCACGCATCATCCTATTATGGAGACCCTCTCTACAATCCTCACTCAAAAGCAAGAGCGACTCGATGCTTCATGCCTTCCGCCTCTCTTTCATTCACCCATTAACTCTAGAAATAAAATGAGCTTTACTGCCTTGTCAGGTACATTTGAAAAGAGAATTAAAAAGAATGGATGACTAAAGTGTCATCCATTTCTAGATAACTACACAAAAAGCAAGGTCGGACCCTGCTTACTATGTCTCAGAATTATTTAGCAATTTTGCAGAAGTATTCAGAGTACGAACTGTTGTGCAGTGTAAGACATTTTCGTTGTCGTACCATGATACAACTTTAACCAATTGTTTACCGTCAACGTCAAGAACTTTAGTTTGAGTTGCGTCAAACAATGAACCGTAAGCCATACCTACGATATCTGAAGATACGATTTGATCTTCTGTAGTAACCGTATGATTCGTTTAGCTGCTGCTTTCATAGCTGCGTTCACTTCATCAACAGTAACATTCTTTTCAAGAACAGCTACCAATTCAGTAACTGATCCAGTTGGAGTTGGAACGCGTTGTGCAGATCCGTCCAAGTTTACCGTTCAATTCTGGGATTACAAGACCGATAGCTTTAGCAGCACCAGTTGAGTTAGGAACGATGTTTTGCAGCACCAGCGCGAGCACGACGAAGGTCACCACCACGGTGTGGTCCGTCAAGGATCATTTGGTCACCAGTGTAAGCATGGATAGTGGTCATCAATCCTTCTACAACACCAAAGTTATCTTGAAGAGCTTTTAGCCATTGGAGCCAAGCAGTTTGTAGTACATGAAGCACCTGAGATAACTGTTTCAGTACCATCAAGAACGTCGTGGTTGAGTGTTAAATACAACTGTTTTTAACGTCGTTTCCACCAGGAGCAGTGATAACAACTTTCTTTAGCTCCCACCTGTGCAAGTGTTTTTCAGCTGCATCTTTCTTAGCAAAGAAACCAGTTGCTTCAAGAACGATTTCACACCGTCAGTTAGCCCAGTCGATTTTGTTCTGGATCACGTTCAGCAGAAACTTTGAACGAATTTACCGTTAACTTCGAATCCACCTTCTTTAACTTCTACAGTACATCGAAACGACCTTGAGTTGTGTCATATTTCAACAAGTGTGCAAGCATAACTGGGATCTGTAAGGTCGTTGATGCGAGTAACTTCAACACCTTCTACGTTTTGGATACGACGGAAAGCAAGACGACCGATACGGCCGAAACCGTTAATACCAACTTTAACTTACCATTAGTGATTTCCTCCTTATGAAAAATCATGAAAATTTTATTGTGAAAAAGAGTAGCTGAATCACTACAAATCACCTTTTAACGTTCTTATTATATAACTATCTAGAGTTAAATTGCAGCGCTGGCCTTGATTTTTCAAACTACTTTCTTTTTGAATACCGTGCTCCCCCTATTCATAGCGTAAAGATTCCACTGGATCCATTTTGCTAATTTTACGAGCTGGGAAGTAGGCTGAAATATACCCAAGTAGTAAAGCAAAAATTAGAGTTCCAAGAATTGAGAGAAGATTCAATTCAAAAACTTTAGAGATAGACGGGTAGAAATGATTCACAGCCACATTCGCATACTTCCAAGCCCTTATGCAATCAAAATGCCATAAACAAAGCAATTCCTACAATCCAAATAGCTTCGTAGATAAAGATACCTTTTCACATCTTATTTTGATATCCAACTGCTTTCATGACACCTATTTCCTTAGAACGTTGCATGATATTGATGTAAATAATAATACCTATCATAACTGCGGATACCAAAATCAGCTTGAGATGAAAGTACTATCAATAGTCCCTGATGACACGAATAAAGGTAATCACAATATCAAGAACTGCCTGTTGAGAAAGAACTGAATATTTCTTATTTTTCTGCAATTCTTCTATTACTGCTTTTGTCGTTGAGATGGATCTTTGAGTTCCAAAATAAAATAAGATACAGTCTTTGTAAATCCAGCTTCCTTTCAAAAATCGTTTCCATTTGATAGGCTGGGTATAAAACTGTTACTGTCCTCCATGTCATCTTCATCATTGATCACACGTACAATATGAGTTTGAAATTGAGAAGTCTTGCTACCTTCAGCACCATTTTTTCTACTAATGCTTTGAGACTGGTTTTGCCTATAACATCACTAGTTGCAAGATTTTTCCCTGTTTGTTCATTCCAATTTTTCAGTAGACTCATCGGAATCGTCAATCCTGCTCTTTTGCATCAGTGTATATAGGACCTGCTAGCACTTTTTCTTTCTCATTACTGCTAACGGAGATACTTGTATCCTCATATAAACTCACAACTTGAGCATAAGAAGGCATGGTTTGACTAAAGTCCACTTCTTGTCCGTCTATACTGATTTTTGACATAGTCATGCCAAAAGGACTCTCTAGATACTTAATAGCATCTTTCCCAATCGTATCCGTGATATAGTCCTTATCAACTTGATTCAAAAAACCTCTACCAGCAACATTTGAATTTAGAGCAATCTGAACTTGAGAAGGTAGCTTCCCTCCGTTTGTATTTTCATCAATCATTGAGATCAAGGCATTCCCTAGACCGAAGGAAATCAATACTCCGACAAAACCAATCGAGGTTGCTACCGCAATTAGCAAGTTTCGCCACTTTCTTTCCATAAAGTTACTTAAAGAAAGTTTGAATTTATTTTTAAAGGACAATCCTTTATTTTTTGACTTCTTCAACGACTTCACCATCCTTCATTTTGATAATTACATCTGCATATTCAGTTACTTCTGGGTTATGAGTCACAATCAGTACTGTTTTTTTCCAGATTGGGCTAAATTTTTTAAATACTTCCAAAACCATTTCCTGAGATTGAGAATCCAGCGACCCTGTTGGCTCATCAGCTACAATCATATCCGGTTGATTGACCAGAGCACGCAATGGCTACACGTTGCTTTTTGTCCTCCAGAAAAGTTGCTTGACATTTTTTAGCCATAAAAGGTTCCATTCCTAAACTGACTAGTTGCTCTTGAGCTATCCTTGTCATTTCTTTATCGGATAAATCTTTGACATAGAGAGCAACTTAACATTGTCCAAAACAGACTGGTGAGGAATGAGATTGAAGTTTTTGAAAAGACAAATCCAATATTATCTTTGCGGAATTGAGTTAATTCAATCTCCGATAAATCCCTGAGAGGTTCTCCTTTAAAAGCTAAAAATTCCCTCATACTCTCTATCTAGGCCACTGATGATATTCAGTAGACTAGTTTTTTCCACAGCCCTGATGGACCATAAATCGCAGTTATTTTTCCTTCTGCAATCTGCAGGTTAATATTCTTAGAGCCTGCTCTTATGTTTTACCGTCCAAAGCGTAAAATTTTTGAAATATTTTTAATGGATAAAATAGACATGGACATCTCCTTTTAAATCACTTGTGATATCGTGTATCGATACAAACTATATTTATCAATCAGATTCAAAAGGAATCAAAGAATTCCTCTCTCTTTTTTACGAATTCATTGTAACAAAAAAGCGACATTTCCCCAATGACAGAAATGTCACTCCTATAAACCCTTTAACGGTATCTTTCTATGTCCTCAGCCCATTCATTATCTAAACTAACGATTAACTTCTCATTGCCAAACATTCTCGCCATCATTTTCGCTTCTTCATACTTTTGTTTGGCTGTATCATAATCTGTCTGAATATAATATTTCCACTCAAGCATCAAGACAATCGGTTGTTTTTGAAAATCTCGTGTTTTCTCAGAAATCCAATTAAGTTTTTCCACTGCCAACTTAAATAATTCTAAATCGTTAAGCAATTCACAACTACCTAATCCTGCAAACAACACATCTCGAACTAGAAATAAGTCTTCAGTATGAATTTTTTCTACTCTATCACAAACTTTTTGAAACATTGATTGAAGTTGTATCTGCTTACTAATAGCTAACTGTCCTATTTTTATATACTCTAAATAACTACATAAAAATACAATCTAATTTTTAAAAATCTGAAAACGAAAACTCGCTTTGATTACAAAGTTCTTCCAAATACTCATCTACTAGTGAAAGGCCCATACTCTTCATTATCAGTCGCTCTCACCTCATCTATAGCTTGAAGACAATCCACTAGTCACTTTTCTCATCACGTGGCAAAATCATCATAAAAATATTCAAAAATCTCATCAAAATATTCTTCCTTCTGTTCCTGCAACTCTTTGTCTCCATAGTCAGGATGATGAAGAAGAAAGTATTTTAATTCTTGGTAACGTTTAGGGTAATTCCTTGTAATCCGGCATCAGAGATATAAGATGGAATATCTAGCCTATCCGCTATATATTCTGAGTGTTTTTATCGTAGGACGAAATCTCCTTTTTCGATGCGGACCAACTGACGGACTGACAATTCTGACTCATCCCCACAAAAACTGGACGACTAAGACCTTTCTCCTCTCTAAGGGTCGTACTCTTCTCTCCTAATTCATTCACTTCTCTTTACCTCTAGAATCATTCCACCTTTTGATACTCAAACAAACATATGCATTTATTATAACATTTATCCAAAATGTACAAAAGAGACACCTCCTATAACAGAAATGTCATCCTATAAACCCTTTAACAATATCTTTCTAGGTCCTCAGCCCATTCATTATCTAAACTAACGATTAACTGCTCATTACCAAAACATTCTCGCCATCATTTTTGCTTCTTCATACTTTTTGTTTGGCTGTATCATAATCTAGTCTGAATATAATATTTCCACTCAAGCATCAAGACAATCAGTTGTTTTGAAAATCTCGTGTTTTTGTCCTATTTTATTTAAGGTCTCAACTGCTCTCTTAAAATAATGAAACAACCCCATAATCTCTATACAAGTTAAAGAAGCTAACAAGGAGTCTCTAAGTAAGTCTAAACAATCGAACTCCATCTTATCAACCTGAGAACTTAGTTTATCATGAAAATAAAGAATGGTTTCATGCTCAGATTCTTTTATTTCACCCGCTTTCAAACCATCCATTAAGTTACATGCAAAATACAACCTCAGTCTTAATAGCTCCTCCGCTTTATATACATCTCTGGATAGTAAGTTCTGCAGACCATTTTCAAGCACACTGTCACCATACAAGGAATTACCAGTTGCTCTCACTGCATCTATAGCTTGAAGACAATCCACTAGCACTTTCTCATCACGTGGCAAATCATCATCAAAAACACTCAAAAATCTCATCAAAATAGTCTTCCTTCTGTTCCTGCAACTCTTTGTCTCCGTAGTCAGGATGATGAAGAAGAAAGTACTTTAATTCTTGATAACGTTTAGGTAATTCCTTGTAATCTGGCATCAAGACATAGGAGGGAATGTCTAGCCTATCTGCAATATATTCTAGTGTTTTTATAGTAGGACGAAATTCTCCTTTTTCGATGCGGACCAACTGACGGACTGATAGTTCGGACTCATCCCCAAAAAACTGGACGACTTAGTCCTTTCTCCTCTCTAAGAAGCCTTACCTTTTCCCTAGCTCATTCATCTCTTACATTTCTCCCTCGCACGATTATCAAAAAGACTTTGATTTTCAAATAAATATATGCGATTATTATACCATTTCTCAAAAAGAATTACAAAAAAGAGACAGGATTCTCCTGTCTCTAGGCTGATAATCTATTATTTACGACGTCCTGGACGTTCTGCATAACCATAGTAAGCATCTGCCATGATTTCTTCCATATCAGCTACCATTGGCAAGCGTGGTTTGCAGGTGAACATTGGTCTTCATAACAAGCAAAGGCAATTTCATGCAAGCTGTCTTTCCAAGCTTTTTCATCAATTCCTTGATCCTTGAAGTTCATCTTGATACCTACTGCAACATCCAGATCGTAAAAACCGCTTTAGCGATAGCTTCAACTGCTTCTTCTGGAGTTGAGTGAGGCAAAGCCAAGCATTTTGCAATGTCTTGGAATTTCTCATCAGCTTTCCAGTAGTTGTACTTTAGGCCATGTAGTAGTCTTAGATGGACAGAGTACCGTTGTAACGGATAACGTGATGGAAGCAAGATTGCATTTGTACGTCCGTAACAGTGTGGTGAACCCGCACCAATCTTGTGGGCCATTGAGTGACTCATACCAAGGAAGGCATTGGCGAAGGCCATACAGCCATTGTAGAAGCATTGATGCATTTTTCGCGAGCTTCTGGGATCAGCTGTCTTAACTGATTTTTCTAACCATTCGAAGACAAGTTTGATTGTTTGAGAGAGCGATACCATCTGTGTAGTCGTTAGCGAAAGTTTGAAGTGTAGGCTTCAGTAGCGTGAGTCAAGACGTCCCATACCTGTATCAGCAGCGATGAAGTCTAGAACTGATTCAGCAAAGCAGGGTCAACAATGGCAATAGTTGGTGTCAATGAGTAGTCAGCCAATGGGATATTTGCGGTTGTTTTTCTTATCAGAGATAACGGCAAATGGTGTTACTTCTGAACCTGTACCTGAAGTTGTTGGGATACCGATGTACTTCGCTTTTCTTACCAAGTGATGGGAAGCGGAAGGCACGTTTACGGATATCCATGAATTTTTGAGACCAAGTCACGGAAGTCGATTTCTGGTTGTTCGTAGAAGACCACATTACTTTAGCAGCATCCATGGAGAACCACCACCAAGAGCGATGATTGTGTCTGGTTCAAATTTTCGCATCACTTCAGTACCACGTTCTACAGTTGTGATATCTGGATCTGGTTCAACATCTGAGAAGACTTTGAACAGTTACACGGTTGCTACGTTTGTTCAATTGATCGATAATACGTTGAACAAAACCAAGTTTTTCCGATCGATTTGTCTGTAACAATCATAACGCGTTCATACTTCACATGTTTGAAGGTATTGGATAGAATTGCGTTCGAAGTAAATTTTTGAAGGAACTTTAAACCATTGCATATTATTTCTACGTTTCCTACTTTTCTTGATGTTTAGAAGGTTGATCGCGCTCGTTATCACCAACTGAGTTGTGTCCGTATGAACCACATCCAAGTGTCAATGATGGAATGAAGGCATTGTATACGTCACCGATACCACCGAAAGTAGATGGAGAGTTCCAGATAATACGCATTGCTTTGATTTCTGTACCAAAAGCGTTTTAGCTAGACTTCGTCTTTTGTATGGATAGCTGCAGTGACCAAGTCCAGTGAAACTCAACCATTTGACGAGCTAAGTCGTCTTCGTATCTTCAGCTTTTAGGACAGCGATGACTGGAGACAAAGTTTTCTACGAGTCAATGCTCTTTTGTCCCAACTTCTGCACATTCTGCAGCCAAGGATGTTTGTTTCTGCTGGAACTGCTAAACCTGCTTGTTCTGCAATCCATGTTGCTGTCAGTTACCAACGATGTCAGCATTCGATTTGCTCCAGCACAGTTTCTTTGCTGTTAGCTTTTGCGCCAGAAACAGAATTGTTCCAGAGAGTATTTGCTCTCTTTTGTTAACAAAGTGCGGTGTGGTAAGATTTGGATTTCTGCAAACAACTCATCAATAAACTTCTGTCAGCCAGTGACCGTCGCTCTGTTTGCACAGGCATATATACCGTTGTCAAATGACTTTGACATAACGATGTCATGCGCATGCTGACGAAGGTCAGCTGATCGATGTGCAGGAACGCTTTCCGGCATCCGCACAAGAGCTGGTTTACCACATGAGTGAGCTGCCTTAACGCATGGCGATTACCATCAGTAAGCAAGGATGAGCCGCATTCCATCATAGATTCCTGAAAGCAGCTGTTGCTTCCATAGATGGTTCTTGTAATCCGTGTACACAGTTTTCGGAGCTCCTGCTGCAATAGCCGCATCACGAACATTTGCGCTGCGTGAGCTGAGATTCTTGAGCAGACGGGTGGAAAGCAAAGACGGTTGGTTACGTGTCTTCAATGGATCAAAGCTTTAAGATTGCTGTAGATGTTGGGTTTGTTGTAGGTGTAACCCACAGATAACCCCAACAGGCTCTGCAATTTAGTCAAGCCAATGTTGGATCATCTTCGATAACTCAACAGTTTCACCATATGTTTACAACGTGTTCAGAGCAAACAAGTTCTTTGTAGCCTTATCTTCAAATACACCACGTTGTGTTTCTTCGATTGCATGTTGAGCAAGAATTCCGTGTGCATCAAGAGCTGCAACTGATGCTTTCGCTACGATGTAATCAACTGTTCTTGGTTCAACTTACGCATTTCTTCAATTGCAGCAAACCTTTTGTACCAAGCCATCTACGTGCTTTTCAGCCAACAGTTGTTTATCTTCAACTTTGCAGTTTTATCAATATTTTTCCTCCATAGCTTTCAAAGATTTTTAAATCCTTGTTAATTATTCTCAAGTTTATTATAACTCTTTTTTGATTTGTAAACAGTTTACTGTTATTTAGAAATTTTTTTTATAAATTGTAATTAAAGTTTCCCTTCTAGTCAGTAAAGCATAAATAGTGGCTTTTAGGCGTCTAAACATCAGTATCATCCATTTAACATGTAACCAATTGTGAAAAACCTATCGCATAAAATAGCCCCTGATAAAGGAAGCTATTTTGCTTGTTGAAATAAACCTTGTTTGAAGTCACCCTCGTAGATTACCTGTTTTTCCGTGGTCAATTTTCCTTTTCCTTCGGCCTGGCCATTAACAAAATCACCTTCGTAAAACCAACCTTCTTTTGTTGGTAAGTCCCTTCCCATTAAAAGCACCATTTCGAAATTCTCCAGTATAGGTGTCTCCATTTGGGAAAGTGACAGTTCCTTGACCATTCATCTTGCCCCGAACCAGACTTCCGTCATATAAAATTGTCTCTCCATTGAGTTTCAAAGTCCCTTTTTAGGTATGGTCCTAAAAACTAGAAGAGCGCAAATCCATGTAACCTAGCGTAAGTTCTAAGCGAGGACGTGTCAGATAGACACGGTATTTTTCAAAGAGTTTCTTAATATTTTCCATCATTTATCTCATTTTCTAGGCGAGCTAACCAGTCACGGCAACCGGTCAAGACTCGATCGTAGGTTTCTTCAAAATCTCCTGTATACCATGGATCAGGACGCTCTCCGCAGCAGGGATGAATCTATGCTTTAGAGATGAGGCACATTTGACGCAAGTCAGAAACGTTTGACTCAACCATACCTAAGATATAATCAAAATACTCAAAATCTCTTTTGGAGATTTGTAGCGATGTTTTGCTGGGTCATAGTCTACACCATGGTTCTTAAAACTCGTTCCTTTGTGAATCGGATTGCCATGCTCCCATGATGAGGTCGCTCGACTTTCAATCTCATAATCATCTGTCAATGATTTCATCACGAACTCTGCCATGGGACTACGACAGATATTCCCCAGACAAACAAAGACAATTTTTCATCATTTCCCTCAGATTTTATAGAAAAACGGAATGAATCCCATCCTTTATTCTTCAATTGCGCTTCCGTCTTCGATTACTGCTCCTTCAGGAGTCAGGCTTCTTCTGGCTTAGACTGTTCTAATAGCAGCTAGTTCAAAAGTAGGTAATCTACATCAAGAACGATCGTTCTATTTTCAGTATTAACTTCATCAACTGTTCCGTATAGACCGCCAATCGTGATTACTTCATAACCTTTTTGAAGTTTATTGAGACTCTCCATGCGTTTTTCAGCTTGTTTCTTTTGAGAACGTTGCATGAAAACATCAGGGTAAACATCCCACCAGGCATGATTAAAATGTAAATTCCATTCATATTATTTTTCTCCTTTGTAAACCAGATAAGACTACTATACCAAATTTCAACTACTTTTCAAGGTTGTGCCTTCTTTTTATGCCAATAAAAACTTTGTAGTGACATTCATGATATTCAAAAACAATTAGAATCATCTGACTCCTTCATCGCTTATGCTACAATAAATATGGTAACAACGCAACGATTGTATGCTATCGCATTGCAGATAAAAACGGCAAAGCAGAAACTGCCTCACCGTTCTCGGGTAACATCTTATTCTTTTTAAATATTTAGAAAGTTCATTTATTTACCAAAATAGCTATCCATTGAGCAATAGAAAAAAGATAAACTATGAAAAACAATGCATCTGTAGTTAATATTAGCACCTCAAATTTCTACACAATATTAAAGAGATAAATGGGAGCTAACACTTACATGTCATCTAAAAATGTATTTGTACCAGTTTGACTTGCTCCCATTTCGACTGCAACGACGACGAACCGCATTTGGAAGGATTTCTTCCTTATGCCGTCTTGTGCGTCAAAGACATCCGTAGATGGCATGCTATCTACGCGAACTTTTCCACTCTTTGACTTGCCAATTCTTTGCTTGGCGCTGCAACAGCCAGGTTCACCTCTGAACCTGTTGCAATCAAAATCGTGTCAAAGTCTCGTAGCATTTTCATAGACAACACATAAGCACCTTTGCAACTCTTATCCAAAGTCGTTCCTTCCTCAACAGTCAAGTTTTGACGAGGAGTCCAAGACGAGGGCAGTTGGTGTTTTCTCACTCTTCACTGCAATGCAAACTGCTTACTGAGTTTCACGCGCATCTGCTGGACGCAAAACATGATGATTTGCGACGAAGTCGTGCCATGCCCACTGGTCTCGTGAGTTGGTCCATCTTCACCAACTGCGAATTGAATCGTGAGTAAAGACGCGTTGCAGGAAGACCTTGTAGCTGAGCAAACGAACTGCTGCCTTTTCTTAAGGTAGTCTGAGAATACGAAGAAGATCCACCGTAAACTCGAAGTCCACCGTGAAGAGGCCATTCCGTTTCAAAACTGTACCCATTGCAAATTCACGAACACCAACTGGATGTTACGGTTCCAAGGAGTGGCATCGTCACTGAAGTCCGTCCCGTTTTGATGTAGCTCACATTTGAATGAGCAAGGTCATTGACTCCACAGGAAAGGTTGGCACGTAGCAGCCACTACATTTCCAAAAGCATCCTGGCTGGAGTTACGAGCTGTGGGAAGCTACATTTCTCTAAAGCTGGAGTCTTCTTGGGTCAATTCAACTGGACTCGCGTCCGTCGATGATATGCTTCCACTTCTGCAAGTTCTGGGTGCAAGCTTCATTTTATAGTCTGCAACGTTTTGCCCATGCTTCATGTGCTGATGCCACCGGTCACGCTAACATTTTCTTTGAAAATCAGCATAAACTTCTGCTGGATTTCAAATGGTTCGTAGTCCCCAACCAAGTGCTTGCTGAGTTGCATGCAGTTTCTGTCTGCTCCAAGAGGGCACCGTGTACGGCATTAGTTCCTTGTTTTGTTTGGGGAACCATATACAATAACAGTTTTCACTTCAATCAAAGATGGTTTTGCCAAAGCCTTTAGCTTCTTCAATAGCAGCTTGAATAGCTACTAAAGTCTGTCCCATCTTCAACCAAGGCTGCATGCCAACCGTAGGCATTGTAACGATCGCAGACACTCTCTGTGAATGAATCTTTGTCTCACCATCCAGGTTGATATCATTTCGAACTCATAAAGAACAACCAACTTGTCTAGTTTTTGCAAGCCTGCATAAAAGCAGCTTCACTTGATGACACCTTCCATCAAGTCACCATCTCCACAGATAACATAGTGTAGTGATCAAAGATGTTATACCTTCACGGTTATACTTGGCTGCAAGGAAACGTTCTGCTTGTGCATAAACCCATCGCAGTCGCAATCCCTTGTCCTAGAGGGACCTGTTGTTGCATCAACCCTCGCTGTAGACCAAATTCTGGGTGACCTGGAGTTTTAGAACCCCATTGACGAAGCTCTTCACCTCATCCATACTCGTCACCTTCAGATCCAGAGAGGTGAAGAAGGGGCGTAGAGAAGCATTGATCCGTGACCTGCTGAAAGAATAAAACGGTCGCGGTTGATCCAGTTTGCTGAGCTGGATTGATATGAAGTTCTTTAGTGAAAAGGCTGTAAAGCCATCGGTGCAGCACCCATTACCACCCTGGTGACCTGAGTTGCTTTTATTGATAGCGTCAATACCCAAGAAAACGAATCAGCATTAACAGATAGATTTGACATAGAATTTCCTTTTCTATTTAGGTGATAAGTTTATGCCACATATCCTATTCTACTATTATATGAAAAACAGATAGAATAGCAATAAAACAATTTACTATAAAATGAGCTCAGCCGATTATACTAATCTCTAGTCACTTGATAGTATGATAGTTTTTCAAAACCTCTATCAAGTTTATCTAGAACCTTATCTATAGTATCTTCATCGGCTACTGGAATATCAACTTTTACTAAAACCTTACGAATCTCCTGATTGGATAATTGTTGTCTTAAAAGTTGTCTATTCTCCTCAGTAGCTTGTACTCTATAGCTTTCATCGTTTTTCGGACAATAATGGATTCCATCGACCACTGGATATCAATATTTTAGCCTGTTTTGACAAGGTAGTCTCATCTTTTCTTTCTCTCTAGCTGACTTCTATAGAGATTCGATATTCGGTTCCATACAAACGAAGAGCCATCATGGGCTCTGTTGCATGCCCTCTCTGTAAATAAAACCCAGAAATGTGGTCGTAATCTCTGCGCTTGATTCATCCATTGACTGGTTGGGTGTAAATTCCAATCGGAATGCCTAGCTTGAAAACATTCCGCTAGGTGAGTAAATGCCTTTCGCGCTTCCTGCCCTTTTTGACGCAGGTCTAGCATTTTATCCTTTTCAGCTCCTGCTTTTTCAGGATTCCGGTACTGTTCCCCGCGATAAGCAAGATAGTGCTTGAGTTTCTTTGTTTGATTCGAGTTCCTTCGTGAAAGAAAGATCGGAAAACGTTTCCTGATTTTATGTCTTCTGTGTCTACGACGACGTAACGATTTGGTTCGATCAGCCCTTCTGAGTAACCTCGTTACACCTTCCATTCGGGAAAATGATACGGTGGATAATTTTACGCTCGCTACTTGACATTGGATCTGTCGCCCGGCTTCGACCTTCCTCCAGAACTGAGTAGCCAATTTTCTGTACGTAGCTCTGCAAGCTCTGCACGATGTTCTCACATAGTCATTCACATTGATCGTGATGTAGAAAAGGTTTGAATAGCGATTGTAAAGGTAATCTGGCGAGAGTTGTGAGATTTCAGACCGTGACCATGATAGCAATGATATCTGTCCTGGCTCATTAGTGTCGGTCTGCATGTTGATAGACGACGGTTAGAGGTGCTAGAAATAGTTCCCTCAACATCCATATCATCATGATTGCTTGAACATAATTGGTTCTTCTTCAACAACCTTTTTCAACATCATAAGCAGGCTCGACTTCCAAACCGGATTTTCAATTCATTCTGCTTAAGCTTCTTCTCGGGGTTCTTCAGGAAGTAACTCTTTGATAATTGCGATGTGTCCTGTTTCCTCGAGAATTGTGCTGGCTTCTTTTCATTTTAGATTTCAGCCTTGACTTCAGTAAACCTGGCCTTCTTCTTTAATTTTCTTGATAGCTTCAACTACGTGACCTAAATCAACAGTAGCTACTGACAGTCTTAACTGGCTCATTCTTTCATTTATTTCTTTCGAACACCTTTAATAGCCTGTTGATTTGCCTTTACTACTGTTGTTTCATTGATTGATTCAATATCCACTTGGGCTGGCTTCTTACCAAAGAGACCTAAAAACCATTTTTCTCTCTAGAAATAACCTTGATATGAACAGACGAAGCCCCGTTGACCTTTCATAACTGGAGCTGTTCCCTAGCAAAGCCACCAAACTCAATCATATCGCCTTCTTTGCCCTTTGGAATAATACGGACGGCCGTTGTTTTCATGTTAATGACACCAATTGCCGCCTCATCCGCAATCATAGCTGCAATGGTTTCAGCAGGCGTATCTTCCGGAATGGCAATCATATCCAGCCCAACAGAACAGATAGCCGTCATGGCTTCTAGTTTCTCTAAATTCAGAGAGCCATTTTGTACCGCAGCAATCATCCCCTCATCTTCAGAAACGGGGATAAAAGCACCTGACAAGCCACCGACTTGGTTACAAGCCATCACTCCGCCCTTCTTAACTTGGTCATTCAAAAGAGCGAGGGCAGCCGTCGTCCCATGCGTACCAACTGTTTCTAGGCCCATTTCCTCAAGGACACGAGCCACAGAATCACCAACTGCAGGAGTTGGTGCCAAAGCTTAGGTCGACAATTCCCAAAAGTCAACACCCAAGTCTCTCGCTAGCCATTTGACCAACTAATTGACCGATACGAGTAATCTTGAAAGGCTGTTTTTCTTGACTGTTTCGCTACTACATCAAAAGCTCTGTCCACGAACTTTTCTCCAAGGCACGCTTTGACAACACCAGGGACCCTGAAACTCCAACATTGATGATAACATCTGCTTCACCGACACCATGGAAGGCCCCCGCCATAAAAAGGATTGTCCTCAACAGCGTTAGCAAATACGACCAACTTAGCGCACCCATATCTGATAAGCTCGCTGTTTCCTTGATGATACGTCCCCATATCTGCGACCGCAGTCATGTTGATACCTGACTTGGTTGAGCCAATATTGACAGACGAACAAACCTTGTCTGTCTCAGCTAGAGCGCGTGGGATAGAATTGATGAGAATTTCATCTCCTTTTTGGTAGCCTTTTTGTACCAAGGCAGAGAATCCACCAATAAAGTCAACACCAATCTCCTTGGCAGCCTTGTCAAGTGCCTTTGCCAAAACGACATAGTCCGTCGCATCAGTCGCTGCACCCAATCAAAGAAATCAGGTCACCGATACTCGTTTATTGACAATAGGAATCCCAAGTTCTGCAGCAATTTCATCTCCTACAGCCACTAGATTTGCAGCTTTAGTGGTGATTTTTTGGTAAATCTTTTCAGCAGCACGTTCGATATCTGGATCAATACAGTCCAAAAGGGAAATCCCCATGGTGATGGTTCTGATATCGAAGTTCTGCTCCTCAATCATGGCAATGGTTTCTGTAACTTGTCTAATATCCATAGCTACCTCCTAGATATTGTACATAGCGTCAAAAAAATCGCTGCACTTTGAATATTGATTTTTGACATTCAAGGTCTGACCGAAAGTTTCAAACTCATTTCGAAGATAGTAAAATCTTGTTTTTCATCACTAGAGACGACCGCCATCATGGTAAAGTATTCATCCAACACCGTCTGAGAAATATCGTCAATATTCAAACCCAATTCTGCAATTTTAGTAGACACGCCTGCAACAATACCTGACTTGTCCTTGCCAACCACTGTAATAATAGCCTTCATCCTTATACCCCATTTCTACGATTTTTAGAAAACCTGAACGTTTTTGATTTTCTTTTTCCCTAGTATAGCATATTTCCATAGAAAAATACTAAAAAAACGCCTGCTTACGAAGTTGTTCTTAAACAAAAAAACAATTTCGTAAACAAGCGTCTACCCTATCAAATGATGATGAGTGTTCCCGCTAGGACCGAAGTCCCAGCGGTAGACCAGAAACTAGACTAAGAGCACAAGACTCCATCATCATAACACTCAACAAAATTGATGATTTTATACTAATTCGATGATCGCCATTGGCGCAGCATCACCACGACGTGGTTCAGTTTTAAGGATACGAGTGTATCCACCGTTACGTTCAGCATAACGAGGTGCGATTTCTGAGAACAATTTTTGAAGTGCTGTAGTAGAAGTGTACTTATCAGTTGCTTCATCATAGTTTTCAGATGCGATTTCATTACGTACGAAAGCAGCTGCTTGACGACGTGCATGCAAATCACCACGTTTACCTAGAGTAATCATTTTTTCAACAGTTTTACGGATTTCTTTAGCACGAGCTTCAGTTGTCACGATTGATTCGTTGATCAAAAGGTCAGTTGTCAAATCGCGAAGCATTGCTTTACGTTGTGAGCTAGTGCGTCCTAGTTTACGGTAAGCCATGTATTCCTCCTTTATTTATCTTTTTAATCCCAAGACCCAAGTCAATGAGTTTGAGTTTCACTTCTTCCAAACTCTTGCGTCCAAGATTTCGTACTTTCATCATCTCTGCTTCAGATTTTTCTGTCAAATCATGCACAGTATTGATACCGGCACGTTTCAAACAGTTGTATGAACGCACAGACAAGTCCAGTTCCTCAATCGTACGATCCAAAATACGATCGTCAGATTCAGTATCAGCTTCTTTCATCACTTCAGTTGACTTAGCAATCTCAGTAAGATTTGTAAACAAATCAAGATGTTCTGTCAAGATACGCGCTGAAAGCCCTAAAAGCATCTTCTGGAATAATTGTTCCATTAGTCAAGATTTCAAGGGTTAATTTGTCAAAATCCATCATTGCTACCTACACGAGCAGGCTCTACTTGATAGTTGACTTTTGTAACTGGTGTATAAATAGAATCTACAGCAAGTGTTCCAACTGGTGCATTATCTTTTTTGTTTTCATCAGCAGGTACATATCCACGACCACTGTTAACAGTCATTGTCGCTTTTTGAGAAGAACCTTCACCGATTGTAAAGAGATAATGATCTGGATTTACAATTTCAATATCACTGTCAGTCAAAATGTCTCCAGCTGTAATTTCAGCAGGGACCTTCAACGTCAAGTTCAATGATTTTTTCGTCTTCAACGTATGATTTCACTGCAATCCCTTTAATGTTCAGAATGATTTGCATCACGTCTTCACGAACACCTGGAACTGTGTCAAACTCATGCAAGACACCTTCAATGTTGATAGATGTCACTGCTGCTCCTGGTAGAGAAGCTAGTAGTACACGACGAAGAGTTACCAAGAGTTGTACCGTAGCCACGTTCAAGTGGTTCGATTACAAACTTGCCATAATCTTTATTTTCATCAATTTTTGTTATATTTGGTTTTTCAAACTCGATCATTTAGTTACTCCCTCTTAAACGAAAAGCAGTGTAATGCAATGATTATACACGGCGACGTTTTGGAGGACGAGCACCATTGTGTGGCACTGGAGTCACATCACGAGTTGCTGTTACTTCAAGACCAGCGGCAGCAAGCGCACGAATAGCTGACTCACGACCAGAACCTGGACCTTTTACAGTAACTTCAACTGATTTAAGACCGTGTTCTTGTGCAGATTTAGCAGCAGCTTCAGAAGCCATTTGAGCAGCGAATGGTGTAGATTTACGAGAACCTTTGAAACCAAGAGCACCAGCTGATGACCAAAGCAATTGCATTACCATGCACATCAGTAATCATAACAATAGTGTTATTAAATGTAGCGTGAATATGAGCAATACCAGATTCGATATTCTTTTTTTCACGACGTTTACGTGTTGGTTTAGCCAAGACTTTTACCTCCTATATTATTTTTTTCTTACCAGCAATCGCAACAGCTTTACCTTTACGAGTGCGAGCGTTGTTTTTTAGTGTTTTGTCCACGGACAGGGAAGTCCACGACGGTGACGGATACCACGGTAAGAACCGATTTCCATCAAACGTTTGATGTTCAAGTTTACTTCACGACGAAGGTCACCTTCAACTTTGATTGCATCCACTTCACGACGGATAGCATCTTCTTGATCTGATGTAAGGTCACGTACACGAACATCTTCTGAGATTCCAGCAGCAGCCAAAATTTTCTTAGATGTTGCAAGTCCGATACCATAAACGTAAGTCAATGAGATTACTACGCGTTTGTCATTTGGAATGTCAACTCCAGCAATACGAGCCATGTTTTTCTCCTTTCTATCTTATCCTTGACGTTGTTTGTGTTTTTGGATTTGCTGGGCAAATTACCATAACACGACCATTACGACGAATTACTTTACAGTATTCGCAAATTGGTTTGACCGATGGTCTTACTTTCATTTCTTATCCCTCCAAGTTTTTCGATTATTTAAAGCGGTAAGTGATACGTCCACGTGTCAAGTCATATGGACTCATCTCGACAGTAACACGATCTCCCGCTAAAATACGAATATAGTTTTTACAATTTTTACCAGAAACTGTTGCTAAAATCTGATGTCCATTTTCAAGTTCAACCGTAAACATTGCGTTAGGCATTGTATCGACTACTTTGCCTTCAACTTCAATCACATCGTCTTTTTGCCAGCAAAAGCACCTCCATAAATTTCGATTTGATGCCTCTAAACACAGAGACAACAATTATAAGTCAGACTATTTCAGTATAACATTTGTAGCGATTTTTTGCAAGTGTGAAAAACGCTTTATTTCAAATTTGTCAATACTTTTTCGATGTCTTTGAACACATCATTGATATCTTGATTTCCTTCGATATCGTGGACCAAACCTTTGGCACGGTAGTGAGCAATGATTGGTTCACCTTGGGCGATATTCACATCCAAACGACGCTTCACTGTCTCAGGTTTGTCATCCTCACGTTGGTAATAATCTTCCTCTTTATAGTCAACTGGTGGGTTGAAAAACTTTGTGGAAGGTTTCACCTGTTTTCGCGGTGGATGATACAGCCACTCAAACGTTCCAAGAGACAGTCTGGGTTCACTTCGATATTGATCACACCTTCTAGTTCGATACCAAGTTCAGCCAATGTTTTGTCCAAGGCATGAGCTTGTTCAATCGTACGTGGGTAACCATCCAACAAGAAACCTGTTTCTTTGATGTCGTCCTGTGAAAGGCGTTCTTTAACAATTCCATTTGTAACTTCATCTGGAACCAACTCACCTTTGTCAATATATGACTTCGCAAGTACACCCATTTCAGTTTGATTTGCCATAGCAGCACGGAACATATCTCCAGTTGAAATGTGTGCCACGTGGAATTGCTCCACAATTTTAGCTGCTTGCGTTCCCTTACCTGCTCCAGGTAAGCCCATAATCAAAAGATTCATGATCGGGATCTCCTTATTTTTGTATTTAAATAGAAGCAGAAAATCTGTTTCAACCCCTATTTAAAAAAACAAAAATAGAAGAGGAGACGAAAAGTCTCTCTGATAGATGAGACCTTCATACTCCACTCTCTAAGCAAAAAGTAGATCTTGCTTTTTATTCTGTTTTGTCCATGAAACCAACATACTTACGTTTCAATAGGTAACCTTCTAGCTGTTTGATTCCTTCGATACCTGTCGAGATAATGATCAAAAGACTAGTTCCCCAAAAAGCAACGCTTCTGAAAGGCCCAAAGACATCTTTTGCCACAATCGGCAAGATTGAAATCACACCAAGGAAGAGGGATCCGACGGTTGCAAGGCGACGAAGAAGTTTTCGACATAAACTCTTCAGTACCCTTTACCTGGACGGACACCATGGATATAGGCTCCACTCTTTTTGCAAGTTTTCTGCTGCTTTCTCTGGATTGATCTGTACAAATGTATAGAAGAATGTAAAGAGAATAATCAACAGAGCATACATAGCAACACCTGTTGGAGATGTTGTACATAAGCATTTCTTGTGCTGTACGTACCCAAGCCCAATCATGACCTGTAGCACTCAAAAATTGAAGAATGGCTGCAGGTGCTGCTGTAATGGAACTTGCAAAGATAACTGGGATAACACCCAGCAGGGGTTTGACCTTCAAAGGAAGGTAAGAGCTGGATGGAGCACCTTGAGCAACTTTTTGTATATTGGATTGGAATTTTTATATTCTGCCTGTTGTACATATGTTGTAAAAGTAAACAATCAACAAGACAGCGATAATCAGAAATAACGACAAAGATAATAGATGAATTCAAACGACTACTTGGAATATTGACAAAATAGTCAACATAGATGCTATGAATCATCTCTGGGATTGAAGCCACAATCCCCGCAAAGATAATCATAGAAACTCCATTACCATATCCTTTATCAGTAATTTGTTCCCCTAGCCAAGTCACAATCATACTTCCAGCAGTAAGAATGATACCAATCGTAACAAAGACTTGTGGTGTTAGAGTCTGTCGTTAATAATTTTGCTCCCAGATAGAGTGTTAAAACCAGCTGTAATACCCACTGATTGCACAAAAGCAAGTACAAGCGCAATATAGCGAGTCGCTTGGTTTAATTTTCTCCGACCTACTTCCCCTTGTTTACCCCATTCTACAAACTTCGGTAAAATATCCATTTGTAGCAACTGGACAACGATAGAAGCAGTAATATACGGACTTACACCGAGTGCGAAAACGGAGAAGTTCTTCATGGCATTTCCTGAAACAAGGCTAAGCATGTTCAAGAAAGATAATCCACTCAGAGCTTCAAGACTTTTTGCATTTACACCTGGAACAGTAATGCTAGTCCCAATACGGAAAACAAGAATGATAAAAATCGTAAAGAGAATTTTTGATCGAACTTGTTTAACTTTGAGAGCCTCTTTTAATAATTTAAAAAACATAGGTCACCTCTCTTAGATGACTTCTACTGAACCACCTTTAGCAGTGATAGCTTCCTCAGCTGATTTAGAGAATTTAGCTGCTTTCACAGACAATTTCTTAGTCAACTCACCGTTACCAAGAATTTTAACACCTGATTTTTCAGCTTTCACAATTCCTGCTTCGATAAGCACAACTGGAGTAACTTCAGTACCATCTTCAAAGACGTTCAATTGGTCAAGGTTTACAATTGCGTATTCCTTAGCGTTGATGTTAGTAAATCCACGTTTTGGAAGACGACGGAACAATGGAGTTTGTCCACCTTCAAAACCAAGGCGAACTCCGCCACCGCTACGAGCTTTTTGACCTTTTTTTGACCGCGACCAGATGTTTTTACCGTTACCTGATGAAGTACCACGACCAACACGGTTACGTACTTTACGAGAACCTTCTGCAGGGTTTCAATTCATGAAGTTTCATTATTATTTTTCTCCTCTTTTTGTAAAATGCTAGCGCCGATAAGAGAAAAGGTTGTCTCCCATATCAACTCGCCTATACGATCGTCATCTTTAGATGACTATATCTGATTTTTAGGGGATGGTATTGCACATCCCTAAAAATTCGATTAGTTACTTCTTCAACTGTTACCAAGTGAGATACTGCAGTGATCATACCACGGATAGCAGCGTTGTCTTCTTTGATAACAGAGCTGTTCAATTTGCCAAGTCCAAGTGCTACAACAGTTTTACGTTGTGATGGAATGCGTCCGATTGGAGACTTAGTCAAAGTAATTTTAATTTGAGCCATTTTATCCCCTTTCTTATGCCAAATCAGAAACTGAAATACCACGAAGGGCAGCAACTTCTTCAGCGCGTTTCAATTGTTTCAAACCTTCAACAGTTGCGCGAACAATGTTGATTGGAGTGTTAGAACCAAGTGATTTAGATGTAATATCTGCCACACCTGCCAATTCCACAACGGCACGAACTGCACCACCAGCGGCAACTCCAGAACCTTCTACAGCAGGTTTCAACAATACTTTAGCTCCACCGAATTCTGAAAGAACTTCGTGTGGGATTGTTGTTCCAACCATAGGAACTTCAATCAAGTTTTTCTTAGCATCTTCTACTGCTTTGCGGATTGCTTCTGGAACTTCTTGAGCTTTACCAGTACCAAATCCTACGCGACCGTTGTGGTCACCAACAACAACAAGAGCTGCGAAACGAAGACGACGTCCACCTTTAACAACTTTTGTAACACGGTTGACAGCAACTACGCGTTCTTCTAATTCAACTGCATTGTCTTTAAATGCCATTTTCTAGTGTCCTCCTATTAGAATTTCAATCCGTTTTCACGAGCTGCATCAGCCAAAGCTTTCACACGTCCGTGATATAGATATCCACCGCGGTCGAACACCACTTCTGAAATACCTTTAGCGTTTGCACGTTCTGCAACGAGTTTACCGACAGCAACGGCTTGTTCAGTTTTAGTTCCTTTTGAAACTTCTTTGTCAAGAGTTGAAGCACTTGCGAGCGTTACACCCGCTACGTCATCAATCACTTGAGCGTAGATGCCTGTATTAGAACGGAATACGTTCAAACGTGGGCGATCAGCAGTTCCAGAGAGTTTTCCGCGAACGCGACGGTGGCGTTTTTGGCGGAGTTTGTTTTTATCTGGTTTTGAAATCACAGTTTTCACCTCTTTAGTTTTTAAATCGTGTGCTATGCACTAAAGTTGGAAAAATAGGTTGGTGGTTGAAAATCAACCACTCAACATTATTTACCTGTTTTACCTTCTTTAAGACGAACGTATTCGCCAACGTAACGGATACCTTTACCTTTATATGGTTCTGGTGAGCGAAGGCTACGTACGTAAGCAGCTGTTTGACCGACTGCTTCTTTTGAAATTCCGCTAACAACGATTGTTGTTGGGTTTGGAAGTTCAAAAGTAATTCCTTCTGAGACTTCAACTTCGTCTGGATGAGATTTACCAACAGCCAAAACAAGTTTGTATCCTTGAAGCTGTGCACGGTAACCAACCCCACGCATTTCAAGTTCTTTCTTGAATCCTTCTGATACACCAACAACCATGTTGTTCAAAAGGGCACGAGTAGTTCCGTGGATTGTTTTCATTTCTTTTGAATCGTTTGGACGGTGAAGAGTTACTTCAGTACCTTCCACACGGATTTCAATATCTTTTGAGAACTCACGAGTAAGTTCTCCTTTAGGGTCCTTTTACAGTTACAACGTTGTCATTGTTAGTGAGTTCAACACCAGCAGGCAACACGATAACTTTATTACCAATACGTGACATGTTTATTTTCTCCTGTTAAATTGTCAGGCCATAATGGCCAGTTTTCACGGGGTTAAAGATACTTATTGAGTTCAATAGCTAAATTGAAACGCTCTCGAAACTTTGCAAAAGTAGATAAGTTGGCATCGTTCGTAAAAAGCATAACTTTGCTTGGGCAACTTCGCTAACTTTTGACTATGTTCTTTACGAGCTTTGTATCTTGATTTTACCAAACGTAAGCGATAACCTCACCACCAACATTCTTTTGGCGAGCTTCTTTATCAGTAAGCAAACCTTCAGAAGTTGAAAGGATAGCAATTCCAAGTCCGTTAAGAACTTTTGGAAGATCTTCACGTTTTTTGTAGACACGAAGTCCTGGTTTAGAAACACGTTTCAAGTTAGTGATAACTTTTTCACCGTTTGGTCCGTATTTAAGGAATACACGGATGATGCCTTGTTTGTCATCTTCGATGATTTCTACGTTCTTAACAAAACCTTCGCGTTTAAGGATTTCAGCAATCCCTTTTTTGATGTTTGATGCAGGTACTTCAAGTACTTCGTGTTTCGCTTGGTTAGCGTTACGAATACGAGTTAGGAAGTCTGCGATTGGGTCAGTCATAACCATTTTGTTTTTCTCCTCTTACTAGTAGTTTGCAAGTTGCACTTGCTAGTTAATACATGATACAAAGAGCTGAGGCTACAGAAATAGGATTTGATCTGAGCGATGCTCCCAAAAAAAAATGGTCTTTTTTGAAAGCTGAACTCTGTTCAAATTTGAACACTGACCCGGGCTAAACTCTGTGAAAAAAAGATAAACTTTGTCCTAGAAACATCGCTTTCTTCACCAAAGTTTCCTATTTTTCACTGTGAGTTTTGACGCTCTTTGATATCTTAAATTACCAAGATGCTTTTGTTACACCAGGAATTTGTCCTTTGTAAGCTAATTCACGGAAGCAAACACGGCAAAGTTTAAATTTGCGGTAAACTGAATGTGGACGACCACATTTTTCACAACGAGTATAAGCTTGAGTAGAGAACTTCGCTGGACGTTTGTTCTTAGCAATCATTGATTTTTTAGCCATTAGATTTACCTCCTATATTATTTTGCAAAAGGCATTCCAAGGCCTGTAAGCAATGCACGTGACTCTTCGTCAGTGTTAGCAGTTGTTACGATAACGATGTCAAGACCACGAGTTTTGTCAACGTCATCAAAGTTGATTTCTGGGAAGATCAATTGTTCTTTCACACCAAGTGTGTAGTTTCCGCGTCCATCAAATGATTTTGTTGGAACACCGTGGAAGTCACGTACACGTGGAAGTGAAACTGAAACCAATTTGTCCAAGAATTCGTACATACGTTCACCACGAAGGGTAACTTTTGCACCGATCGCTACACCTTCACGAAGACGGAAGCCGGCGATTGATTTTTTAGCTTTAGTGATAAGTGGTTTTTGACCTGAGATAAGTGCCAATTCTTCAGCAGCTTTTTCAAGACTTTTAGCGTTTGATACAGCTTCACCAACACCCATGTTCAAAACGATCTTATCTACTTTAGGCACAGCCATCACTGATGAGTAGTTGAATTGTTCTGTCAAAGCAGGAACTACTTCATTAAGATATTTTTCTTTTAAACGATTTGCCATTATACTTCTCCTTTCCTTCGTGATTAATCAAGCACTTCGCCTGATTTTTTGTTGTAGCGAACTTTTTTACCGTCTACAAATTTGTAACCAACACGACCAGCTACACCATTTTTGTCCAATACTTGAACGTTTGATACGTGGATAGCTGCTTCTTTCTCGATGATACCACCTTGAGGAAGCTCGTTAGTTGGACGTTGGTGTTTCTTAACGATGTTAACACCTTCAACGATAACTTTGTTTACTTTTGGAAGGGCAGTAAGGACAACAGCTTCTGTTCCCTTATCTTTACCAGCGATTACGCGAACTTTGTCGCCTTTTTTTACAAACATTAGGTTTCTCCTTGATTTTTCTTACGCCCATAAGGGCACCCTAGCTTGAAGCTAGGGGACTAGTTTGTTTCTAAAAATTAAAGTACTTCTGGAGCAAGTGACACGATCTTCATGAAGCCACCTTCACGCAATTCACGTGCAACTGGGCCAAAGATACGTGTTCCGCGAGGAGTTTTGTCTTCACGGATGATAACTGCTGCGTTTTCGTCAAATTTGATGTATGAACCATCAGCACGACGAGCACCTGATTTAGTACGAACGATAACAGCTTTTACAACGTCACCTTTTTTAACCGCACCACCAGGAGTAGCTTGTTTTACAGATGCCACGATAACATCACCGATGTTTGCAAATTTACGTCCTGAACCACCAAGAACTTTGATAGTCAAGATTTCGCGTGCACCGCTGTTGTCTGCGACTTTCAAACGAGTTTCTGTTTGAATCATTTCAGTTTTCTCCTTTCAGGTTTGATTAGATGATGACCGCTTCTTCAACAACTTCTACAAGACGGAAACGTTTTGTAGCTGAAAGCGGACGAGTTTCCATGATACGTACGATATCGCCTTCTTTGGCAACATTGTTTTCATCATGTGCTTTGTATTTTTTAGAGTAGTTAATACGTTTACCATAGACTGGGTGGTTACGTTTTGTTTCAACTACAACTGTGATTGTCTTGTCCATTTTGTCAGATACAACACGTCCAACAAGAACTTTACGATTATTGCGTTCCATTGAAATTTCTCCTTCCCTAGTCTATTATTTCGCTTCAGATTGAACTGTTTTGATACGAGCGATTTGTTTTTTAACTTCTTTCAAGCGAGCTGTTTGTTCCAATTGACCAGTAGCAGCTTGGAAACGAAGTTCAAACAATTCTTTTTTCAATTCGTTTTCGCGCTTCGCGAGTTCTTCTTGAGAAAGACCACGAAGTTCTTTAACAAATTCTTTTACTTCATTAAGTTTCATGCCTTCTCCTTATTCTGCTTCACGTTTTACGAATTTACATTTAACTGGCAATTTGTGGCTAGCAAGACGAAGCGCTTCGCGAGCGATCTCTTCAGATACACCAGCGATTTCGAACATCACTTTACCACGTTTAACTGGTGCTACCCAACCTTCAGGTGCCCCTTTACCAGATCCCATACGCACACCGATAGCTTTAGCAGTGTATGATTTGTGTGGGAAGATTTTAATCCAAACTTTACCACCACGTTTCATGTAACGAGTCATGGCGATACGAGCAGCTTCGATTTGGCGGTTAGTGATCCAGTGGCTAGTTGTAGCTTGAAGACCGTATTCACCGAATGCTACTTCTTTTCCACCTTTTGCTTCACCGCGCATTTTTCCACGGAATTCACGACGGTGTTTAACACGTTTAGGTACTAACATTGGTTATTTACCTCCTTTAGTGTTTTTACGAGCTGGAAGAACTTCACCACGGTAGATCCATACTTTAACACCAAGTTTACCGTATGTAGTATCTGCTTCTTCCCAAGCGTAATCGATATCTGCACGAAGTGTGTGAAGTGGAACAGTTCCTTCAGAGTATCCTTCAGCACGGGCGATATCTGCACCGTTCAAACGACCTGATACTTGAGTTTTGATTCCTTTAGCTCCAGCACGCATTGCACGTTGGATTGCTTGTTTTTGTGCACGACGGAAAGCAACACGTTGCTCCAATTGACGAGCAATTCCTTCACCTACAAGGTGAGCATCCAAATCAGGTTGTTTGATTTCGATGATGTTGATGTGTACTTGTTTTTCCAGTCAATTTGTTAAGTTTTGCACGGGTGCATCAACGTTAGCACCACCTTTACCGATAACCATACCTGGTTTAGCAGTGTGAAGTGAAACGTTAACTTTGTTTACTGCGCGTTCGATTTCGATAGTTGAAACTGCTGCGTCAGCAAGTTCTTTTTGAACGAATTTACGGATTGCAAGATCTTCATGAAGGTAATCCGCGTATTCTTTTTCAGCATACCATTTGGCATCCCAATCACGGATGATGCCGACACGCATACCAATTGGATGTACTTTTTGACCCACGATTTTACCTCCTTATTTTTCTGCAACAGCTACAGTGATGTGAGCTGTACGTTTGTTGATTGGTGAAGCTGAACCTTTCGCACGTGGACGGAAACGTTTCATAGTTGGTCCTTCGTTTGCAGAATGCTTCAGATACTACCAAGTTAGCTTTGTCCAAACCAAAGTTGTTTTCAGCGTTAGCTACAGCTGAATTCAAAACTTTCAAGATGATTTCAGCAGCTTTGTTTGGTGTGAATGTCAAGATTGCAATAGCATCGGCTACGCTTTTACCACGGATGTTGTCAAGAACAAGACGTGATTTACGAGGTGAAACACGTACTGTACGAGCCATTGCTTTAGCTGAAGTAATTTCTGCCATTTATGTTCTCCTTATTTTCTACGTGTTTTCTTGTCGTCTGCAGCGTGACCTTTGTAAGTACGAGTTGGTGCAAATTCACCAAGTTTGTGACCTACCATGTCTTCTTGGATGTAAACAGGTACGTGTTTACGTCCGTCATAAACTGCAATAGTGTAACCAATGAAACTTGGGAAGATCGTTGAACGACGTGACCAAGTTTTGATAACTTTTTTCTTTTCGTCGTTAGCTTGAGCTTCAACTTTTTTCATCAAATGCTCATCGACGAAAGGTCCTTTTTTAAGACTGCGTCCCATTTTTATATTTTCTCCTTTAAATGTTGTACCACAGCGGCTTGCGCTCACATGGAGCGCTACCGAGCTGGCGGATTTTCTAGTTGCTTAGGCGACTAGTTTTATATTATTTCTCGTTGCGACGACGAACGATAAGTTTGTCAGATTTCGCTTTCTTGTTACGAGTTTTAAGACCAAGAGCAGGTTTGCCCCATGGAGTAGATGGCGCTTTACGACCAACTGGTGCTTTACCTTCACCACCACCGTGTGGGTGATCGTTAGGGTTCATTACAGAACCACGAACTGTTGGGCGGATACCTTTCCAACGGCTACGTCCTGCTTTACCAAGGTTTACAAGTCCATGTTGTTCGTTTCCGACAACACCAACTGTAGCACGACAAGTTCCAAGAATCATACGAACTTCGCCAGATTGAAGACGAACAAGAACGTATTTACCTTCTTGACCCAATACTTGAGCAGAAGCTCCAGCTGCACGTACCAATTCTCCACCACGACCTGGTTTCAACTCGATGTTGTGGATCAAAGTACCAACTGGGATGTTAGCAAGTGGAAGAGCGTTTCCGACTTTGATATCTGCTTCTGGACCTGAAACGATACGTTGACCAACTTCAAGACCTTTTGGAGCGATGATGTATGCTTTCACACCGTCAGTGTAGTGTACAAGAGCGATGTTTGCAGAACGGTTTGGATCGTACTCGATTGTTTTTAACAACTGCTTCAACGTTGTCTTTGTTACGTTTGAAGTCAACCAAACGGTAGAAACGTTTGTGTCCACCACCTTGGTGACGAACAGTGATACGACCGTTGTTGTTACGACCAGCCTTGTTCTTCAAAGCAACAAGCAATGATTTTTCAGGAGTGCTTGTTGTGATTTCAGCGAAATCCAAAGAAGTCATATTACGGCGACCGTTTGTTGTTGGTTTATAAACACGAATTCCCACGATATTTCCTCCTTAGATTATTCAGCTTCAGCAGCAAACAACTCGATTGCTTTTGAATCAGCTGTAAGTGTGATGATAGCTTTTTTAGTTTTGTTAGTAAAACCAGTGTAACGTCCAACACGTTTTGCTTTTGGTTTTACGTTGATTGTGTTAACGTTGGCAACTTTAACACCTTCGAAAGCAGCTTCAACAGCTTGCTTGATCAAAAGTTTGTGTGCACGAGTGTCAACTTCAAATACATATTTGCCTGCTTCAAGTTGAGCCATTGAGCTTTCAGTGATGACAGGTTTTTTGATAACATCATACAAATTCATTATGCAAGAACCTCCTCGATTTTAGAGATAGCTGCTTGTGTGACAAGAAGTTTGTCGCTATTTGCGATGTCAAGAACACTTGCAGTTGTAGCAGTTGCAACTTTCACGTTTGGAAGGTTACGAGCTGAAAGAGCTGCGAATTCATTTCCTTCTTCAAGGATAACAAGAACTTTAGAATCGATGCTCAATGCTGCAAGAACTTTTGCAAATTCAGCAGTTTTTGGAGCTGTAAATGAAAGAGCGTCTACAGCTACGAATTTGTTTTCAGCAACTTTTTCAGAGTAAACTGATTTAAGAGCTAGGCGACGAACTTTTTGTGGAAGTTTGTAGCCGTATGAACGTGGAGTTGGTCCGAAGACAACACCACCACCACGCCATTGTGGTGAGCGGATAGAACCTTGACGAGCACGTCCAGTTCCTTTTTGACGCCATGGTTTGCGTCCACCACCTGATACTGCAGAGCGGTTTTTAACAGCGTGTGTTCCTTGACGAAGGCTTGCGCGTTGGCTGATGATCACATCAAACACAACTGATTCATTTGGTTCGATACCAAATACTGCATCGTTAAGAACAACTTGGCCAGCTTCTTTACCAGTTTGGTCAAATAATGTTACGTTTGCCATTGTGACTGATTTCCCCTTTCTTTATTATTTACCAGCTTTAACTGCTGATTTGATAGTGATAAGAGATTTCTTAGCACCTGGTACGTTACCTTTGATAAGGATAACGTTCTTTTCTGGAACAACTTGTACAACTTCAAGGTTTTGAATTGTTACGCGGTCGCCACCCATACGTCCTGCAAGGTTTTTACCTTTGAATACGCGGTTAGGTGCAACAGGTCCCATAGAACCTGGACGACGGTGGTAACGAGAACCGTGAGCCATTGGTCCACGTGATTGTCCGTGGCGTTTGATAACACCTTGGAAACCTTTACCTTTAGAAGTACCAGTTACGTCAACAACGTCTCCAGCTGCGAATGTTTCAACTGTGATTTCAGCACCAACTTCCAAGCCTTCAACGTTTTTGAATTCACGAATGAAGCGCTTAGGAGCCGTGTTAGCTTTCGCTACATGTCCTTTAGCAGGTTTGTTGCTCAATACTTCGCGTTTGTCATCGAAACCAACTTGGATAGCGTTGTATCCGTCTGTTTCAACAGTTTTAACTTGAAGAACAACGTTTGGAGTTGCTTCAATAACTGTTACAGGGATCAATTCGCCAGCTTCAGTGAAGATTTGAGTCATTCCCACTTTTTTCCCTAAGATTCCTTTTGTCATGAGAAAATAGTTCCTTTTCTATATTTTTTATTCAAAAAGTTTTTAACGAGCGTTTTTTATGCTCAAGGTATCAAGCTTTAGATTAAAGTTTGATTTCTACGTTTACACCACTTGGAAGATCCAATTTCATCAACGCATCAACTGTTTTTTGAGTTGGGTTAACGATATCGATCAAACGTTTGTGTGTACGCATTTCAAATTGTTCGCGAGAGTCTTTGTATTTGTGAGTCGCACGAATGATTGTGTAGAGGCTACGTTCAGTTGGAAGTGGGATTGGACCCGCAACTTGTGCACCTGTACGAGTAGCTGATTCTACGATTTTTGCAGCCGCTGTGTCAAGCGTACGGTGTTCGTAAGCTTTCAAACGGATACGGATTTTTTTGTTTGCCATCTTTTTCTCCTTTTCGTCTATTTAAGATAATAGGCTAGCTCCACAAGAAAACCGACGCGCGTTGCGTGGCAATGCAACCGAGCGTGTCGCAACCTCTTGCATCAAAGCTAAGGCTGTAATTTACAGCACCATAATAGAATAACACAAAGCCCCTGCGATTGCAAGGGATTTGTGAGCTTTTTTTCGTTTTTTTAGGATGAAACTGTTTTCTCTTTTTCATCTTTCCAAAATTACGGATTTATATCTATAAAAAACCGTCTTTTCTTCTATAATGTGTGTCATTTTGACCTTGAATGTATCTTCTGATTGATCTACTAAAATGTCCGCTTTAGACTCGGTTTCTCTATAGTATCGCAGATACTGCTCCCGTCTCATCTGATGGCTAGCTAATACAAAAGATGCATCGCGATTTCTCATAGTCGTATCTCGAGCTAAGCGCCTCTTTAATTCGGTCTCTTCATCCGTGTAGAAACAGATAGTTTTGTCAAAAAGTTCCTTGGGTAGAAAGCCCACAGACATCCCTTCAACAATCAGAATTGGCTTGGCTCCAGATAAGATTTCACTAGCCTTCCACGGTTCATCGATTGTTAAGACATCCATACCTGCCTGCAATGCGAGAATATCTCTCTGCAAACTTGCCAATTCATGCGCCACTGGGAGACAAGCTGTCACCTTTTGATCTGGCGCTTGCTTTGGTACTACCAGGTGACGTTCTGAGGTGATATAGGGATCTGTTTCTAGTAAATTTACTGTAGTAGAATCTAGAGCTTGATGTAATTCCTGAGCGAAGGTTGACTTGCCTGAAGCCCCATGACCGTAGATCCCTAGCGTCCTAATTCTTCCCGTTTCGATCTCTGAAACCAGTTGTTCTATCAGGTCTTTTTTCTTCATTCTCTCTTCACCTGTTCATAGCTTTCTTTTCCGTCATTAAGCTTGTCCCAAATCACTACTTGCCCACTTTTGAGAGATTTTTGCACATCGATAATCCGTTGATTGGACGAACCTCGAAACTGGAGCATGAGATTGCGCTTGCTTTTATCATACCGTCCATCGACAAGGATGTCAATCAGCGACAAGAGTTCCAGTTTGTCTGGAGTCTCCAGCATCATTTCTTCCCAAGTGTAGCCCGTCCAGGACCAGATGTCTTTGTCTGGCAATTCCTTTCGAATACGCTTAACGAGAGGCAAGAGGATCCCTGTATTAAGAAAAGGTTCTCCTCCCAGCAAGGTCAATCCTTGAACATAGGGTTGGGCAAGGTCTTCCATGATTTGTTCTTCTAATTCTGCCGTATAGGGAATGCCTGCGTTGAAAGACCAAGTCGCAACATTATAGCACCCCTCGCAGTGAAACATGCAACCTGATACATAGAGAGAGTTTCGCACACCTTCTCCATCGACAAAAGTTAAAAGCCTTGTAATCAATGATTCGCCCTTTACTAAGCTCCTCACTTTTTCCATTCACCTGGTTTTGGTGTATTCCATGTCATCCTTTCTACTCCAAATCTATCCAGTAACGTTCTACACCATTGCGAACATCCTCAAACACCCCACCATTTGCCACAATCACCGCCCTACTAGCAGGATTTTTCCGTACTACAGGTCACAAGTGCTTTTTTTGATGTTCTTTTCCTTGGCAACTTGCAGGCCTTGTCTGAGAGCTTCTTTGGCATAACCCTTTGCCTCTTTCAGAGGGGCGGATGGAGTAGCCGATATGGCCCCCATTTTTCTAGTAAGTAGTCATTTAATCGGAGACGAAGGTTGAGAAAGCCAAGAGCCTGGCCTGCTACGTCAAAAACTAACCAGCTGGATAGCAGGAACCCAGTTTTCAGGAATATTGAGTCCCGCTTCCGCTTGAAGATTTTCTTCTAGCCACTCTTCATAAACAAAATTCTCAGCATCCCAAAACCCGCCATCATGGGCTGATTGAGTCTGTTCAAACTCTGCCATCATCTCTAAAACTGTTTCTTTATCTGCTAATCTTGGTCTACGTAATTCCATCCTTACCTCCCGCTAAGAGAAAAGTGAGAGCAGACTCTCACTTTTATTTTTTTCTTGTTCTTGTTTAAAAATTGTTCTTTGAGGTTGAGCAAGCGTTCTTTTTTTACCTGTTCCACCTTTCGAGTGTTTCTCGTGATAACGGGTCACTTGTGCGCGTCCCTTATCGTCTAATTGGTATTTTCCCCATTCCATTTCCTTCTAATTTGTTACTTCATGTCCGGCTGTTTTTAATAGTTGAACCGTTCATGTGTTTGACACGCGCAGCGATTTCCTTGTGGCGTCCATTAACCATCGGACGCGCTTGAGGATTTCCCCAGATAACCACACGTACGTTTGACCACATCTACTGTTTTAGGGTCGCTATTGCCCACAGTTTGGGACAAGCAAAACCTCTCTCAGTTGGTTCAAAATCCCTTCCAAAGTCACACTTGTAACAGCGATCAATCGGAGTATTGGTCCCTAGATAGCCGACACGGTCATAGGCATAGTCCCAAACAGCTTCCAGGGCTTTAGGATTTTGTTGAAGAACTGGATACTCACAATAATGGATGAAACCACCTGACGCACCTGCTTCTGGGATAAACTTTCTCAAAGTCTAATTTTTTTCAAACGGTGTTGGATTTTTACGAACATCGTAGTGGAAAGAGTTGGTGTAGTATTCCTTATCCGTGATATCAGGAATAGAACCGAACTTCTCTGTATCCAAGCGACAGAAAGCGGTCTGTCAAACTTTCAGACGGTGTGGAGTAGATAGAAATGGTAACCATATTGGTCAGACCACTCTTCCACACGACGTTTCATATCGCGAATGATATCCAGTGTGAATTCCTTGGCTTCAGGATTGCTTTCCCAGCTGTTTCCAAAGAAGATAGTAGCCACTTCGTACAAACCAATGTAGCCCAGTGAAACTGTCGCACGGCGATTCTTAAAGAGTTGGTCAACACTTTCTTCTTTTCCAAGACGGCGACCGAAGGCTCCGTACTGATAGAGGATAGGGGCATTCGCTGGTGTTGCTTCCTTGGTCCGTTCAACACGGTAAACCAGAGCATCTTCTGCGATGTTCATACGTTCGTTGAAGATTTCCCAAAACTTATTCAGATCCCCTTCAGACTCGAGGGCGATACGAGGCAAATTGACCGTCACAACACCTAGATTCATCCGACCTGAATTGACCTCGACACCATTCTCATCTTTCCATCCTTGGAGGAAGGAGCGACAACCCATAGGAACCTTGAAAGAACCAGTCAGTTCGATAATCTTATCATAGGACAAAACATCTGGGTACATCCGCTTGGTTGCACACTCGAGGGCCAACTGTTTGATGTCGTAGTTAGGTGAACCTTCCTCTAAGTTAAGTCCTCTTTTAAGCGTAAAGATGAGTTTAGGGAAGATGGCTGTGCGGTGTTCTGAACCAAGCCCCTTGATACGAATGGTCAAGATAGCTTTTTGAATTTCCCGTTCAAAACGACTAGTTCCTAGACCAAAACCGAGCGAAGTAAAAGGTGTTTGTCCATTTGAAGTGAAGAGAGTGTTGATTTCATACTCAAGAGATTGCATGGCATCGTAGATGTCCTTTTGGGTTTTCTTCCAAGCGTAATCTTCACGTTTCTCGGGCAAGACCCACTCTTCCGCATCCTTGAGGTGCTTTTGGTAATTCTTCTCTGCATAAGGCGCCAAGACTTCATCAATACGGTCAGCTGAGCAGCCCCCGTACTGGCTAGAAGCAACGTTGGCGATGATTTGTGAAATTTGAGCTGTCGCAGTCTGGATAGACTTGGGACTCTCTACCTCTGCATTTCCAATCTTAAAACCATTTTCCAACATGCCTTTAAAATCAATCAAACAGCAGTTGGTCATCGGAGTGTAGGGGCTGTAGTCCAAGTCATGATAGTGGATATCCCCTTTTTGGTGAGCATTGGCTACGTGCTTAGGAAGCATTTGCAGTCCGATTGATTTCCCAACAATCCCTGCTGTCAAATCACGTTGGGTGTTGAAGACATCGCTGTCTTTATTGGCATTTTCATTGACAACTGCCTGATCTTTATTGAGAAGTTTATGGATACTAAAGTTGATATCTGTCGCTTTTGAGCGCTCAAAATCCCTTTGTGTCCGATAAGTGATATACTCCTCAGCCAGCGCATACTCTTTGGCTTCAAGGAGTTCATGCTCTACGACATTTTGAATTTCGTAAATCTTGACACCTTGAGGGAAGCGACTGTGAATTTCAGTCACGATTCTTTCAACTAGACCATTTAGGCGTTTTTCTACTAGAGGCGTAACGTCCATAACCTTTTCCGCCGCCTTGTGGAGAGCCTTGTCAATCTTGTCTACATCAAACACCACACGTCTACCATCTCGTTTTTCAACGAACAAGGTGGGAAACGGTTGCAAGCTTTTCTTCTAATACAATCATATCCATGCTCTTTTCTAAAATGTTGTTCTATGAAGTATTATACCACTCTAAAAATAAAAAAATCAATATCTTGTGTTAAAAAAATCCTAAAAATTTTTTTAAAATTCCACAAGATATTGATTTTTAAAAATTCTAAAATTTTTTAAAAATACACAAGATATTGATTTGTTATTTAGATTTATAAAGCTTGAATTCCTTACTATCCGTCTGAACAAGCTCGTATTTTTCACTAAGTAGGCTCTCTACATCCGACCACAAGGCAACCTTTTGGTTGACCAAAATCATCTTCGGTTGATTTTCTTTCAAGTCATTGACTAGTTTCGTTTTATTCTCGTCGCTTGCAGTATAGAGTGTTGGTGTTACTAGAGAGCTTGGCGCCAAAGCGTTCACTTGCGCGGTAGAAATCTGGCCGATTATCCCAAGCATAGACACGATCCTCAGAACTCGTTTGCTGTTTGACCAAGCTAGCAAGCTGCTCGCGTTCCTGATAAGTACTTGGATGCGAAATATAGCGACTCAAAACAGGTAGGAAAAGTAAATAGACTATCGCAACTAATGGTAGATAGAAATTTCCCTTGAGGTAACGACCAAAGAGTGATGAAGAGCGGACTCTTCGTCTACTACGACTGATGCATTCAGGGCTTCCTTCTTTGATGTTGGTTAACAATAGCAATGTCAGAAAGGGCAAAATCGCTGCTAAACGTGAGCCATGCAAAGGTTCCTTTGAAAGAATTAACAGAGCAAGAGTTACTAATAAACCTAAATTAGCGCCTATTGAGATAGCAAATTGTTTGGCTGGCTTAGATTGAACAATCCCTGAAACAATCAATGTCAACAATCCTAAAGACCGATGGATAACGAGCCATAAAAAGCAGCATTCTCAATCAAGATTGGCATTTGAAAATAGATCTAAGAGTATGCTACTGGATACAAGGTATGACTTATCGCATCGCCAAAAGTTCCTGTCACTACTGTATAGTAGCCAATCGGATAAAAAATGATAGAAAACCCTAAAGCTGATGCGAAAAATTGATACAAACCATGAACAAATCGATGCTTGGCAATATTAAATCCCAAACAACACTCAAGGCGAGTGCAGGGTGCAAACAAAAGCTGTAGGGAATAGGTGATAGAAAAGAAATGCTAATGCTAAACTCATCCCAACTAGCAAAGAAACCTTTGTCGTTGACTTGGATTCATCCAGATAGTCAGCCACTCAGGCTAAAAAGCATAAAAACAAGAAGGGCATCGCTACAATCACAGCATAGCTACCACCAAATCCCAGACTGGCTACAAGCAGATAGAAAATCAACAATAAAGCTGTCTAGCCTGACTCTCTCTGACCTGTCAATGTATTTGCAGATTTGAATAGAAAAAAACCAGCACCAAACAATGCTACCCACTCCGCCAATGCAAATAGAATGCTCCCTTGAGAAAGATATATTAGTAAATAATAAAGCAGTCCGTTTGAGCCATAATAGTCTGTGTAAATTTGGCCATTCTGGTGCAATGCCCAACCAGTATAAAAGTCTTGCATTTGTTGGGGACTCACCAGACCAAAGATAAAGGGTACCACACCCGAGATGACTGTAGCAAATAGGCTCCAAATTAAGATACTAAAAAAATGGAGAACCACTTTCGTTTTCTAGTGGCATCTTGATTTAGTTGTAAATCCTCCTCTTGAACTGCTTCAAACTGTTGTTCATAGGGGTAAGTAGCTGCTCCCTCATCATTTTTTCCATATACGTTCATTCATCTTCTCCTCTAAGTTTATCTGTTTTAGTATATCAAAAACTTAGAGGAATGTCAGCTGGTGATTGATATTTCCTTAACTTCTTATCTAACTCAGCAAAACGTTCAATTTCACGAAATCGGTGTAAACTACTTGTTTGAAACTCTAGCATAAAACTCATACTCTTCTTGATCTTATCATTTTATCTCCTTATTTATCTATTCGAAAAAAAGAAAGATTTGTCCCAAACCTGATTTCTTCATCTATTTTTTTGAACATCTATCACATTAAAAAGATTTGATCATTACCTATGTTCTAGTAGAAAAATTCATTATGCTGCTTAAATGGTAAACCATTCACTATCGTAATTTCAATTGCTTGAGAGATCAAATCACCAAGATTTTTATTCACCTTTCCATTTTGAACTTCGAACAAACACAAGGTGAGCTGGTTGCTTGAATACAAAATTTTTGTACTTTGAAACTTCAAAACTGTAAACGTAAAATTTTCATTATTTTGAATATTATAAAAGAGGAGAATCACTCTGATTCTCTCTTCTGCTTAATTTGATATCAGCTACTACTATTGACAGAAATCCATTAGCATTGAATCAAAAAAACGATAACTTCGTTAAGAAGTTATCGTTTCTCAGAGTTGACATCTAATAGCTTTCAACTCTTCATTGATTAACCATCAAGACAAGATAAATTATTCTTCCTCTTCTCTCAATCTAGGTTTAATCAAGCTAATACCAGCAAGTGCTGCAGCAATTCCCAAGCCAAGTACTGCCGCAGAAGATGATTCCTCACCTGTATTTGGCAGAACAGCAGTTCTAGGAACTCGTGGTTCTACTGGCTTGTTCGGAGCTGGTGCTGGGGCAGGAGCTGGGGCAGGAGCTGGGGTAGGAGCTGGTGGTACCGGAGTTGGCGGTACTTCAGCCTTCTTGTAAGTTACGACTTCATCTGCTGGTTTAGCTGAGTCTGCTGTAACTTTCACATCTGCTACGCTAGCTTTGTCCGCTACGTAACCCTTGATGTCTGGTGAAGTTTGTCCCTTGATCACGTCATCTTGTGATGTCCATGCGCCTTTTTCTACGATTTCTTTCGTTACGACATTGACTTTCAGAATACGCGTGAATTTAGCGCTGTCTGTGAAGCTTGGTGCTGCTTCTTTGCCATCTTCGTATACGTAAGTGATCGTACGGCTCAATTCTTTCACTGCTTCTTGTTGAGCTGACTTGATCTTATCATCTGTCCACTTAGGTCCATCCGGATTCTTAGGATCCATTGGATCGTTTGGTTTCGGTGGATTGTTTGGATCAAATGGTACTACACTTTCTTCCAATTGAACAGTGAAGTTTTGGTCCTTGCTTGCATCATCATCAAAGTTTTGTGGATCCTTGAACTCATCATTCACAACCTTGTAACCTTGGTTAGTCAATTCTTTCAACTTAGCAAGGTATTGGTCACGGCTAATTGGTTCACCTGACTTACCGCCTTCTGAAACTTTCGCCAATTCTTTCTTAGCTTGGTCTACGAAGGTGATGGTTGCTTTTTGATCAGCCTTCTTGTAAGTTACAACTTCATCGGCTGGTTTCGCTGAATCTGCTGTAACCTTCACATCTGCTACGCTGGCTTTATCCGCTACGTAACCCTTGATGTCTGGTGAAGTTTGTCCCTTGATCACGTCATCTTGTGATGTCCATGCGCCTTTTTCTACGATTTCTTTCGTTACGACATTGATCTTCAGAATACGCGTGAATTTCGCGCTGTCTGTGAAGCTTGGTGCTGCTTCTTTGCCATCTTCGTATACGTACTTAATCGTACGGCTCAATTCTTTCACAGCTTCTTGTTGAGCTGACTTGATCTTATCATCTGTCCACTTAGGTCCATCCGGATTCTTAGGATCCATTGGATCGTTTGGTTTCGGTGGATTATTTGGATCGAATGGTACTACACTTTCTTCCAATTGAACAGTGAAGGTTTGGTCCTTGCTTGCATCATCATCAAAGTTTTGTGGATCCTTGAACTCATCGTTCACAACCTTGTAACCTTGGTTGGTCAATTCTTTCAACTTCGCAAGGTATTGGTCACGGCTAATTGGTTCGCCTGACTTACCACCTTCTGAGATCTTAGCCAATTCTTTCTTAGCTTGGTCTACGAAGGTGATGGTTGCTTTTTGATCAGCCTTCTTGTAAGTTACGACTTCATCGGCTGGTTTCGCTGAGTCTGCTGTAACCTTCACATCTGCTACGCTGGCTGTATCCGCTACGTAACCCTTGATGTCTGGTGAAGTTTGTCCCTTGATTACGTCATCTTTGAAGTCCATGGGCCTTTTCACGATTGTTCTGTTACGACATCGATCTTCAGAATACGCGTGGAATTTAGCGCTGTCTGTGAAGCTTGCGCTGCTTCACCATCTTCGTATACGTACTGATCAAAGCCGGCTCAATTCTTCACAGCTTCTGTTGGCTGACTCGATTCATCATCTGTCCACTCTGGAGGTCCCCTGGATTGCTTGGATCCATTGGAGTATCTGGTTTCGGCGGGTTATTCGGATCGAATGGCCACGCCTTCTTCCAATTGAACAGTGAAGTTTGGTCCTTGCTTAATCATCATCAAAGTTTTCAGTGATCCTTGAACTCATCGTTCACAACCTTGTAACCTTGGTTAGTCAATTCTTTTTCAACTTCGAAGGTATTGGTCACGGCTAATTGTCTTCGCCTGACTTATCACCTTCGAGCATCTTTAGCCAATTCTTTCTTAGCTTGGTCTACGAAGGTGATGGTTGCTGATCAGCCTTCGTAAGTTACGCACTTCATCTGCTGGTTTCGCTGAGTCTGCTGTAACCTCTACATCTGCCAGCGCTGGCTTTATCCGCTACGTAACCCTTGGATGTCTGGTGAAGTTTGGTCCCTTGATTACGTCATCTTGTGAAGTCCATGGGCCTTTTTCATGATTTGTTTCGTTACGACATCATCTTCAGAATACGCGAATTTAGCGCTGTCTGTGAAGCTTGGTGCTTCTTTACCATCTTCGTATACGTACTTGATCGTACGGCTCAATTTTCACAGCTTCTTGTTGAGCTGACTCGACCTTATCATCTGTCCACTGGAGGTCCCCTGGATTGTTTGGACCATTGGATATCTTGTTTCAAGGGTTATTCTTGACCGAATGGTACTACGCCTTCTTCCAATTGAACAGTGAAGGTTTGTCCTGCTTGCACTATCAAAGTTTTGTGCAATCCTGAACTCATCGTTCACAACCTTGTAACCTTGGTTAACAATTCTTTCTCAACTCGTGTATTGGTCACACTGGTTCGCTCTGACTTACCACCTTCTGGAGATCTTAGCCATTCTTCTTAGCTTGGTTCACGAAGGTGATGGTTGCTTTTTTGATCAGCTTGTAAGTTACGACTTCATCTGCTGCTCATGAGTCTGCTGTAAATTTTCACACTAAGTTACGCTGGCTTTATCCGCCATGTAACCCTTGATGTCTGGTGAAGTTTGTCCTTGATTACGTCATCTTTGTGAAGTCCATATATTTTTCGATTTGTTTCTGTTAACATTACTCGATCTTCAGAATACGTGAATTAGCGCTGTCTGTATTTGGTGCTGCTTTCTTTACCATCTTTCGTATACGTACTTCATCGTAATGGCTCAATTCTTTTCACAGCTTCTGTTGAGCTGACTCGATCTTATCATCTGTCCACTGAGGTCCCCTGGATTGCTTGGATCCATTGGAGTATCTGTTCTTGGCGGTTATTCGGACTGAAATGGTACTACGCCTTCTTCCAATTGAACAGTGAAGTTTTGGTCCTTGGTTGCATCATCATCAAAGTTTTGTGTGATCCTTGAACTCATCGTTCACAACCTTGTAACCTTGTTGGGTCAATTCTTTCAACTTCGCAAGGTATTGGCTTCTGGCCAATTGGTTCGCCTGACTTACTTTCACCTTCTGGAGACATCTTAGCCAATTCTTTCTTAGCTTATTCACGAAGGTGATGGTTGCTGATCAGCCTTTCAAGCTGACTTCATCTGCTGGCGAATATTCGTTGTAACCTTCACATCTGCTACGCTAGCTTTTATCCGCTACGTAAACTTTGATGTCTGGTGAAGTTTGTCCCTTTAATCACATCATCTTGTGAAGTCCATGGGCCTTTTTCTACGATTTGTTTCGTTACGACATTGATCTTCAGAATACGCGTGAATTTAGCGCCGTTCAGAAGCTTGGTGCTGCTTCTTTACCATCTTCGTATACGTACTTGATCGTACGGCTCAATTCTTTCACAGCTTCTTGTTGAGCTGACTTGATCTTATCATCTGTCCACTGAGGTCCCCCTGGATTGCTTGGATCCATTGGAGTATTCGTTCTTGGCGGGTTATTCTAACGAATGGTACCACCTTCTTCCAATTCGAACAGTGAAGTTTTGGTCCTTGCTTGCATCATCATCAAAGTTTTGTGGATCCTTGAACTCATCGTTCACAACCTTGTAACCTTGGTTAGTCAATTCTTTCAACTTCGCAAGGTATTGGTCACGGCTAATTGGTTCGCCTGACTTACCACCTTCTGAGATCTTAGCCAATTCTTTCTTAGCTTGGTCTACGAAGGTGATGGTTGCTTTTTGATCAGCCTTCACGTAATTGATTGGTGTATCCTTAGTTGGATCACTTGGAACTGGTGGTGGGTTGTAACCCTTGCTTGGATCGCTCGGATCTTTCGGTGTCAATGGAGTTGTGCCATCTGGGCCTACTGAGTAGTGCCTGGTACATGTGGAATTACTTCAAAGATCAGTACTGGTTTGTTTAATTCAAGCGGATCGTTTGGATATGGAAGATTTGGTACTTTTGGAAGTCCGTCTGGTACATTTGGTACATATGAACCAAGTTTGCTGTACTTAACTGTTTCTTCGCTATCCTTATCATCAGGAGTTACTGTCTTCGCTGCTACATTAGCCTTATCTGCCACGAATCCAGTTACGACTGGTGTAGCTTCTTGTGCCAATTCTTTCGTAGCTGGTGTCCATGCACCGAAGGTTTCAACGCCAGTTACACGGTTACGTTCACCTGTACGTGTGAAGGCTGCTTCTTGAGTTACTGAGCTTGCGAGCTGGACGACCTGTTGTTCACCATCTGCGTATTCGTACTTGATTGTACGAGATACTTTCTGTTGCTTGCTGGGTCTGTAATCTTCTGTACCTTGACGAAGAGTGACAGTGAAGGTTTGATCCTTCTTATCATCATTGTCGAAGGTCTTAGGTCCTGCGAACTCATCCGTTACAACTTCGTAGCCCTTGTCTGTCAATTCTTTCAGACGTGCTGCGTAGTTAGTAGTTCCGATTGGCTCACCTGACTTACCGCTTTCAACGACCTTAGTCAATTCCTTATTACCGTCAGTTTGGTCTACGAAGCTGATAATCGCTTTTTGACCATCCTTCACGTAATTGATTGCGTATCCTTAGCGGATCACTTGAACTGGTGGTGGGTTGTAACCCTGCTTCTTTGGATCGCTTGATCTTTCTGCGTCAATGGTGTTGTGCCATCTGGGCCTACTGGTGTAGTTCCTGGTACATGTGGAATCACTCAACATCAGTACTAGTTTGCTTTGGATCTGCTGGACGTTTGATATGGGAAGATTTGGTACTTTTTGGTCCCTTCACATTTGGTACATATGAACCAAGTTTGCTGTACTTAACTGTTTCTTCGCTATCCCAGTCATCAGGAGTTACTGTCTTCGCTGCTACATTAGCCTTATTCGCTACGAATCCAGTTACGACTGGTGTAGCTCTTTGTGCCACCTCTTCGTAGCTGGTGTCCATAATTCGAAGGTTTCAACGCCAGTTACACGGTTACGTTCACCCGTACGTGTGAAGGCTGCTTCTGAGTTACTGGAGCTTTCAGAGCTGGACGACCTGTTGTCTCACCATCTGCGTATTCGCCTGATTGTACGAGACATTTCTCTTGTTAAGCTTAGCTGGGTCTGTACTTCTGTACCTTGACGAAGAGTGACAGTGAAGGTTTGATCCTTCTTATCATTGTCGAAGGTCTTAGGTCCTGCGAACTCCATCTCGTTACAACTTCTGTAGCCTTGTCTGTCAATTCTTTCAGACGCTGCGTAGTTGTAGTCTCCGATTGGGCTCACCTGACTTACTGCCTCAACGACCTTTATCACCCTTATTACCGTCAGTTTCACCCATGAAGCTGATAATCGCTTTTTGACCATCCTTCACGTAATTGATTGGTGTATCCTTAGTTGGATCACTTGGAACTGGTGGTGGGTTGTAACCCTTGCTTGGATCGCTTGGATCTTTCGGTGTCAATGGTGTTGTGCCATCTGGGCCTACTGGTGTGTTCCTGGTACATGTGGAATCACCAAGATCAGTACCTGGTTTGCCGGACTAAGCGGATCGTTGATATGGAAGATTTGGTACTTTTGGAAGTCCTCTGGCACATTTGGCAACATATGAACAAGTTTGCTGTACTTAACTGTTTCTTCGCTAACTTATCATCAGGAGTTACCGTCTTCGCTGCCAAGCATTAGCCTTTATCTGCCACGAATCCAGTTACGACTGTAGCTTCTTGTGCCAATTCTTTCGTAGCTGGTGTCCATGCACCGAAGGTTTCAACGCCAGTTACACGGTTACGTTCACCTGTACGTGTGAAGGCTGCTTCTTGAGTTACTGGAGCTTTCAGAGCTGGACGACCTGCTGTCTCACCATCTGCGTATTCGTACTGATTGTACGAGATACTTTCTTGTTAAGCTTAGCTGGTCCGTAATCTTCTCTGTACCTTGACGAAGAGTGACAGTGAAGGTTTGATCCTTCTTATCATCATTGTCGAAGGTCTTAGGTCCTGCGAACTCATCCGTTACAACTTCGTAGCCCTTGTCTGTCAATTCTTTCAGACGTGCTGCGTAGTTAGTAGTTCCGATTGGCTCACCTGACTTACCGCTTTCAACGACCTTAGTCAATTCCTTATTACCGTCAGTTTGGTCTACGAAGCTGATAATCGCTTTTTGACCATCCTTCACGTAATTGATTGGTGTATCCTTAGTTGGATCACTTGGAACTGGTGGTGGGTTGTAAACCCTTGCTTGACTGCTGACCTTTTCGAAGTCACGAGGTTGTGCCATCTGGGCCTACTGCTGTAGTTCCTGGTACATGTGGAATCACTGGAAGATCAGTACCTGGTTTGCTTGGATCTGTTGGATCGTTTGGATATGGAAGATTTGGTACTTTTGGAAGTCCCTCTGGTACATTTGGTACATATGAACCAAGTTTGCTGTACTTAACTGTTTCTTCGCTATCCTTATCATCAGGAGTTACTGTCTTCGCTGCTACATTAGCCTTATCTGCCACGAATCCAGTTACGACTGGTGTAGCTTCTCGTGCCAATTCTTTCGTAGCTGGTGTCCATGCACCAGTTGCTTCAACACCGGTTACACGGTTACGTTCACCTGTACGTGAAGGCTGCTTCTTGAGTTACTGGAGCTTAGAGCTGACGACCCGCTGTCTCACCATCTGCGTATTCGTACTTGATTGTACGAGATACTTTCTTGTTAAGCTTAGCTGGGTCTGTAATCTTCTCTGTACCTTGACGAAGAGTGACAGTGAAGGTTTGATCCTTCTTATCATCATTGTCGAAGGTCTCAGGTCCTGCGAATCATCCGTTACAACTTGCAGCCCTTTATCTGTCACCCTTTCAGACGCGTTGCGTAGTTAGTAGTTCCGATTGGCTCACCTGACTTACCGCTTTCAACGACCTTTTGTCAATTCCTTATTACTGCTGCCTGGGTCTACGAAGCTGATAACGCTTTTGACCACATCCCTTCACGTAACTGATTGGTATCCTTAGCGGATCACTGGAACTGGTGGTGGTTGTAACCCTTGCCTGGATCAGTTTGGATCTTCTGGTGTCAATGGTGTTGTGCCATCTGGGCCTACTGGTGTAGTTCCTGAAGATGGAATCACTGGAAAAGACCGTACCTGGTTTGTCGGGATTGTTGATCGTTTGGATATGGAAGATTTGTACTTTTGGAAGTCCTCTGGTACATTTAAGTATTATGAATCCGAAGCTGCTGTACTTAACTGTTTCTTCTGCTATCCTTTATCATCAGGAGTTACTGTCTTCGGGCGTTACATTACCTTTATTCACGAATCCAGTTACGACTGGTGTAGCTTGTGCCAATTCTTTCGTAGCTGGTGTCCATGCACCGAGTTGCCTCAACGCCAGTTACACGGTTATGTTCACCTGTACGTGTGAAGGCTGTTTGGAGTTACTGGAGCTTAGAGCTGGACGACCTGTTGTTCACCATCTGCGTATTCGTACTGATTGTACGAGATACTTTCTTGTTAAGTTTAGTTGGTCTGTAATCTTCTCTGTACTGACGAAGAGTGACAGAAGGTTTGATCTTCATCATCATTGTTTGTTGGTCTTAGGTCCTATGAATCATCCGTTATAACTTTGTGCCCTTTGTCTGTCAATTCTTTCAGACGAGCTGCGTAGTTGGTTGCAAATGATTGGCTCACCTGACTTACCGCTTTCGACAACCTTGGTCAATTTTTATTACCGTCAGTTTGGTCTACGAAGCTGATAATCGCTTTTTGACCATCCTTCACGTAATTGATTGGTGTGTCCTTAGTTGGATCACTTGGAACTGGTGGTGGGTTGTAACCCTTGCTTGGATCGCTCGGATCTTTCGGTGTCAATGGTGTTGTGCCATCTGGGCCTACTGGTAGTTCCTGGTATATGTGGAATCGGAAGATCAGTACCTGGTTTGCTTGGACTGTTGGATCGTTTGATATGGAAGATTTGGTACTTTGGAAGTCCGTCTACATTTGGCAAGCATGAACCAAGTTTGCTGTACTTAACTGCTTTTTCGCTATCCTTATCATCAGGAGTTACTGTCTTGGCTGCTACATTAGCCTTATCTGCCACGAATCCAGTTACGACTGGTGTAGCTTCTTGTGCCAATTCTTTCGTAGCTGGTGTCCATGCACCGAAGGTTTCAACGCCAGTTACACGGTTACGTTCACCTGTACGTGAAGGCTGCTTCTTGGAGTTACTGGAGCTGAGCTGGACGACCTGTCACCATCCGCGTATTCGTACTTGATTGTACGAGATACTTTCGTGTTTAGCTGGTCTGTAATCTTCCGTACCGACGAAGAGCGACAGTGAAGCTCGATCCTTCTTATCATCATTGTCGAAGGTCTTAGGTCCTGCGAACTCATCCGTTACAATCTCGTAGCCCTTGTCTGTCAATTCTTCAGACGAGCTGCGAAGGTTGCACGGATTGGCTCACCTGACTTACCGCTTTCGACAACCTGGTCAATCTTTATTACCGTCAGTTTGGCTCCGCCGAAGCTGATAACGCTTTTTGACCATCCTCACGTAATTGATTGGTGTGTCCTGAAGGATCACTGGAACTGGTGGTGGGTTGTAACCCTTGCTTGGATCAAGCCGATCTTCGGGTGTCAAATGAAATGTGCCATCTGGGCCTACTGGTAGTTCCTGGGTACATGTGGAATCACCAAGATCAGCACTTGGTTTGTTTAATTCGTTTAATCGTTTGGATATGGAGATTTGTACTTTTGAAGTCCGCCTGGTACATTTGGTACATATGAACCAAGTTTGCTGTACTTAACTGTTTCTTCGCTATCCTTATCATCAGGAGTTACTGTCTTCAGCTGCTACATTAGCCTTATCTGCCACGAATCCAGTTACGACTGGTGTAGCTTGTGCCAATTCTTCGTAGCTGGTGTCCATGCACTGGAAGGTTTCAATGCCAGTTACACGGTTACGTTCACCTGTACGTGTGAAGCTGCTTGAGTTACTGAGCTTTCAGAGCTGGACGACCGTTGTCTTCACCATCTGCGTATTCGTACTTGATTGTACGAGATACTTTCTTGTTAAGCTTAGCCAACTAATCTTCTGTACCTGACGAAGAGTGACAGTGAAGGTTTGATCCTTCTTATCATCATTGTCGTGAAGGTCTTAGGGTCCCATGAACTCATCTGTTACAACTCGTAGCCCTGTCTGTCAATTCTTTCAGACGTGCTATGTATGGTAGTTCCGATTGGCTCACCTGACTTACTGCTTTCAACGACCTTAGTCAATTCCTTATTACCGCTCGCCTATTCTACGAAGTTGATAATCGCTTTTTGACCATCCCGCACTGATTGGTGTATCCTTATTGGATCACTTGGAACTGGTGGTGGTTGTAGCCCTTGCTTGACTGCTCGGACTCGGTGTCAATGGAGTTGTGCCATCTGGGCCTACTGGAGTAGTGCCTGGTACATGGAATTACTTCGGGAAGATTGCACCTGGTTTGTTTGGATTCAAGCGGATCGTTTGGATATGAAGATTTGGTACTTTGGAAGTCTCTGGTACATTTGGTACGTATGAACCAAGTTTGCTGTACTTAACTGTTTTTCGCTATCCTTATCATCAGAGTTACTGTCTTTGCTGCTACATTAGCCTTATTCACACAAATCCAGTTACGACTGGTAGCTTCTGCCAATTCTGTAGTTGGTGTCCGCGCAATTGAAGGTTTCAACACCGGTTACACGGTTACGTTCACCCGTACGGGCTGCTTCTGAGTTACTGGAGTTTAGAGCTGGACGACCTGTTGTCTCACCATCTGCGTATTCGTACTTGATTGTACGAGATACTGTTGCTTAGCTGGGTCTGTAATCTTCTGTACCTGACGAAGAGTGACAGTGAAGGCTCAATTTTCCATCATCATTGTCGAAGGTCTAGGTCCTGCGAATCATCCGTTACAACTTTCAGTTCTTGTCTGTCAATTCTTTCAGACGTGCTGCGTAGTTAGTAGTCCTGATTGGTCACCTGACTTACCGCTTTCAACGACCTTTAGTCAATTCCATACCGTCAGTTTGGTCTACGTAGTTGATAATCGCTTTTGGACCATCCTTCACGTAATTGATTGCATCCCGGTTGGACTCACTTGGAACTGGTGGTGGGTTGCAACCCTGTTTCGGATCACCAATCTTTCGGTGTCAATGGAGTTGCCATCTGGGCCTACTGGAGTTGTGCCTGGTACATGTGGAATTACTGTACATCAGTACCTGGGTTTGTCGGACCATGGATCGTTTGGATATGGAAGATTTGGTACTTTTTTGTCCGTCTGGTACATTTGGCACATAAGGAAACTAAGTTTGCTGCACTTAACTGTTTCTTCGCTATCCTTATCATCAGGAGTTACTGCCTCGCTGCTGTACATTAGCCTTATCTGCCACGGAATCCAGTTACGACTGGTGTAGCTTCTTGTGCCAATTCTTTTCGTAGCTGGTGTCCATGCACCGAAGGTTTCAACGCCAGTTACACGGTTGTCTACCTGTACGTGTGAAGGCTGCTTCTTGAGTTACTGAAGCGAGAGCTGGACGACCTGCTGTCTCATCGATTCGCGTATTCGTACTTGATTGTACGATACTTTCTTGTTGCTTGAAGGTCTGTAATCTTCTCTGTACCTCGACGAAGAGTGACAGTGAAGGTTTGATCCTTCATCATCATTGTCGAAGGTCTTAGGTCCTGCGAACTCATCCGTTACAACCAGCCCTGCTCGTCAATTCTTTCAGACGTGTTGCGTAGTTAGGTAGTTCCATCGCTCACCTGACTTACCGCTTTCAACGACCTTTAGTCAATTTTATTACCGCCGTTTGGCTCCATGAAGTTGATAATCGCTTTCTTGACCATCCTCACGCACTGATTGGTATCCTTAGTTTAATTACTTGAACTGGTGGTGTCAACCCTTGCTTGATCGTTTTTGGACCAGTCAATGGTGTTGTGCCATCTACCACTGGGTAGTCTCGGTACATGGAATCAAAGACAGTACCTGGTTTGCTTCTGGGATCTGTTTTGTGGATCGTTTGGATATGGAAGATTTGGTACTTTCAGTCCTTCTGGTACATTTGGCAAGTATGAACCAAGCTCTTGTACTGAACAACTTTTCGCTGTTAGCGTCGCCAGCTTTCACTGTCTTCGCTGCTACATTAGCCTTATCTGCCAAATCCAGTTACTACTGGTGTAGCTTCTGTGCCAATTCTTTCGTAGCTGGTGTCCATGCATCGAAGGTTTCAACGCCAGTTACGGTTACGTTCACCTGTACGTGAAGGCTGCTTCGAGTTACCGAGCTTTTCAGAGCTGACGACCCATGTTTGACCATTCAAGTATTGGTACTGACGTACGAGTAACCTTGCTATTCAATTTAGCTGGGTCTGTTACTGGCTCTTTACCTGACGAAGAGTAACAAATTGTTGGTCTTTCTTATCATCGTTATCGAAGGTCTTAGGTCCCTTGAATCATTCACCACTTCAGCCCTTTGTCTGTCAATTCTTTCTAGACGTGCTGCGAAGAATAAAATTGGATTGGCTCACCTGACTTACTGCTTAACAACCTTACCAACTTCCTTGTTGTTACTATCTTGGTCTGTGAAGGTAATAATCGCTTTGACCATCTTTAACGTAATTGATTGTGTATCCTGAGTTGATCGCTTGGAATTGTGGTGGGTTGTAACCTTGCTTGGATCGCCTCATCCTTTCGCGTCAATGGTACAGCCATCTGGGCCTACTGGAGTAGCTCTGGTACATGTGGTACCACTGGAACATCAGTACCTGGTTTAGTTGGTTGTTTTGGGATCATTTGGATATGGATTTGGTACTTTTGGAAGTCCTTCTGGTACATTGGTACATATGAACCAAGTTTGTAATGGAACAACTTTCTTCGTTGTTATGTCGCCAGCTTTCACTGTCTGCTGCTACATTAGCCTTATTCACACAAATCCAGTTACTACTGGTAGCTTGTGCCAATTCTTTTCAGTTGTCCATGCGCTGAAGGTTTCAACGCCAGTTACACGTTGTTCACCTGTACGTGTGAAGGCTGCTTCTTGAGTTACTGCTTAGAGTTGGATTTGACCTTCTGGTTTACCATCTTATTGGTACTTTATCGTAATGAGTAACTTGCTATTCAATTTAGCTGGGTCTGTTACTGGCTTCTTTACCTGACGAAGAGTAACCACAAATTGTTGGTCTTTTCTTATCACTATCGAAGGTTCAGGGTCCCTTGAACCATCATTCACCACTTCGTAAGTTCTTGTTCGTCAATTCTTCAGACAAAAGGTGAAGTTAGTTGTACCGATTGGTTCACCCGATTCTTACCGTTTTCAACAACCTTACCAACTCCTTGTTGTTATCATCTGGTCTACGTGAAGGTAATAATCGCTTTTGACCATCTTAACGTAATTGATTGGGTGTATCCCGAGTTGACTGCTTGGAATTGGTGTGGGTTGTAACCCTTGCTTGACTGCCTTGGACCTTTCGGTGTCAATGGTGTTAGCCATCTAACATTGAGTAGTGCCTGGTACATGTGGTACCACCAAAGATCTGTTCCCGGTTTAGTTGGGTTGTTTTAATCGTTTGATATGAAGATTTGGTACTTTGAAACCTTCTGGTACATTTGGTGTATGAACCAAGTTTTTGTACTGAACAACTTTTCAAGGTTAGTCGCCAGCTTTCACTGTCTTCGTTGCCACATTAGCCTTATTCGCCACAAATCCAGTTACTACTGGTGTACCTTCTGTGCCAATTCTTTCGTAGCTGTCCATGCACCGAAGGTTTCAGCTGCCACGGTTACGTTCACCTGTACGTGAAGGCTGCTTGAGTTACTGAGCTGGGAGCTGGACGACCTTCTGCTTCATCTGCGTATTGGTACTGATCGTACGAGTAACCTTGCTATTCAATTCTATTGGGTCTGTTATCATTTCTTTTACCTTGACGAAGAGTAAATCCACGAATTGTTGGTCTTTCTTATCATCATTGTCAAAGTTCCAGGTCCCTTGAACTCATCGTTCACAACTCTAGCCCTTGTCTGTCAATTCTTCGACGTGCTGCGTAGTTAAATGTTCCGATTGCTCACCTGACCTACTGCTTTCAAATAACCTTACCAACTTCCTTGTTGTTATCATCTTGGTCTACGAAGGTAATAATCGCTTGACCATCTTTCACATAACTAATTGCGTATCCTGAGTTGACTGCTTGAATCGGTGTGGGTTAACCCTTGCTTGACGTTTTATCTTTCGGTGTCAATGGAGTTGTGCCATCTGGGCCTACTGGAGTAGTGTCGGTACATGTGGTACCACCAACATCTGTTCCGGTTGGGTTTAGTTGCTGTTGGACTGTTTGGATATGGAAGATTTGCGCCTTTTGGAAGTCCTTCTGCACATTTGGTACGTGGCGAACCAAGTTTTGTACTGAACAACTTCTTTCGGTTGTTAGCGTCGCCAGCTTTCACTGTCTTTCGTTACATTAGCCTTATCTGCCACAAATCCAGTTACTACTGGTGTACCTTCTTGAGCCAATTCTTTCGTAGCTGGTGTCCATGCACCGACGGTTTCAACGCCAGTTACACGGTTACGTTCACCTGTACGTGTGAAGGCTGCTTTGAGTTGGCTGAGCTTAGAGCTGGACGACCTTCTGTTTACCATCTGCGTATTGGTACTGATCGTACGAGTAACTACATTAATTTAGCCAATCTGGCTGCTCTTACCTGACGAAGAGTAACCACGAATTGTTGGTCTTTCTATCATCATTGTCAAAGTTCTTAGGTCCCTTTGAATCATCGTTCACAACTTCGTAGCCCTTGTCTGTCAATTCTTTCAGACGTGCTGCGTAGTTAGTCGTTCCGATTGGCTCACCTGACTTACCGCTTTCAACAACCTTACCAACTTCCTTGTTGTTATCATCTTGGTCTACGAAGGTAATAATCGCTTTTTGACCATCTTTCACATAACTAATTGCGTATCCTGAGCGGATCGCTTGAATTGGCAGGGTGGGTTGCAACCCTTGCTTGGATCGCTTGGATCTTTCGGTGTCACGGAGTTGTGCCATCTACCACTGGAGTAGTGCTCAAGATGTGGTACCACCAAAACATCTGTCTCGGTTTAGTTGGTTGTTTCACCGTTTGATGGAAGATTTGGTACTTTTGGAAGTCCTTCTGGTACATTTGGTACGTATGAACCAAGTTTCTTGTACTGAACAACTTCTTCGCTGTTAGCGTCGCCAGCTTTCACTGTCTTCGCTGCTACATTAGCCTTATCTGCCACAAATCCAGTTACTACTGGTAGCTTCGCCAATTCTTTCGTAGCTGTTATGCACCGAAGGTTTCAAATTCAGTTACACGGTTACGTTCACCTGCAGTGTGGAAGGCTGCTTCTGAGTTACTGGAGTCTTTCAGAGCTGGACGACCTTCTGGTTTACCATCTGCGTATTGGTACTGATCGTACGAGTAACCTTGCTAATTCAATTTAGCTGGGTCTGTTACTGGCTCTTTACCTTGACGAAGAGTAACCACGAATTGTTGGTCTTTCTTATCATCATTGTCAAAGTTCTTAGGTCCCTGAACTCATCGTTCACAACTTCGTAGCCCTTGTCTGTCAATTTTCCAGACGTGCTGCGTAGTTAGTCGCGTTCCGATTGCTCACTGATCTACTGCCAACAACCTTACCAACTTCCTTGTTGTTACCACCATTCACGAAGGCAATAATCGCTTTTTGACCATCTTCATAACTAATTGGTGTATCCTGAGTTGGATCGTTGGAATTGGTGGTGGGTTGTAACCCTGCTTGGACTGCCTTGATCGGTGTCAATGGAGTTGTGCCATCTGGGCCTCTTACTGGAGTAGTGCTCTGGTACATGTGGTACCACCTCATCTGTCTCGTTTAGTTGGGTTGTCATCATTTGGATATGGAAGATTTGGTACTTTTGGAAGTCCTTCTGGTAACATTTGGTACGTAAGGAACCAAGTTTCACTGAACAATTTCTTTCGCTGTTAGCGTTCGTCTTCGTTGCTACATTAGCCTTATCTGCCACAAATCCAGTTACTACTGGTGTAGCTTGTGCCCTTCGTAAAGGTGTCCATGGAGTGAAAAGTCTTTCTCCAGTAACAGCATGCACTTTACCTGGGTACGTGTGGTTTTGAGTTACTGGAGCTTTCAGAGCTGGACGACCTTCTGGTTTACCATCTGCGTATTGGTACTTGATCGTACGAGTAACCTTGTTGTTCAACTCAGCTGGGTTCGTATTGTCATCCAAGCGAGGAGTTACAACAACTGTCCATGTTTGATCTTGTGTTTTATCTTTATCAAACGTCTGACCATTTGGTTGAGTGAAACCATCACTTACAAGTGTGTAACCAGCTTGTTTCAATTGTTCGATACGAGCTACTGTTGAGTAAGATACTGGTTCACCTGACTTACCAGTCACAGGGTCTGTGTAAAGAGTCTTAACTGGCACACCGTTCTTACCATCTGTTACGTACTTGATAGAGCCGCGTTGCTCATCCAAGTTATACTTGACAACCTCTTTTGAATCAGGAGAAGTAGGAGTTACAGTGATAAGCGGAACTGATGCTCTATCTGGAGTAAATCCTGTAATGCCAGGAGAAGACACTTCTGGAAGAGTTCCACTTCGTCTGCTCCAAGCGCCTGGAGTTTCAACACCTGTCACTTTGTTCACAGAGACTTGTCTATTAAATGATGCTGGTTGAGTGACAGTAGGAGGAAGCGCTGGACGTCCTTCTGTTACACCATCACCATATTGATATTCAATAGTACGAAGAACTTGTTTTGTCTCGCTTCTTGTCTCAATACGTGGAGTTAGGACAACTTCCCATGTTTGGTCTACATTATTATTGCTGTCAAATCTTTGACCTCCAGCTTTAGTAAAGCCGTCGCTAACAAGATCATACCCTTGTTGCTTGAATTCATTGATTTTATCAGTTGTTGTGTAGTTTACAGGTGTATCTGATTGGCCTGATACGTTATCTGTGTGGAGCGTTTTAGCTGGAACACCGTTTCTACCATCTGTACGGTAAACGATAGTTCCTCGTTGAGTAGCCGGTGCATAGCTTACAATTTCACGCCAGCTTGGATCTGTTGGTGAAACAGAAGCTGAATTTACACGTGGTTTACTTGGTGTAAAGCCTGCTACTTCTGGGCTGTCAACTGCACCCACAGTTTGACGACTTGGTGTCCAATTGCCGTATGTCTTTTGACCAGTCACTGGGTCTTCTGACACTTGACGAGTAAATTGTACTGTTTGCTCAACCGGTTGTGGAAGTGCTGGACGATTTCTAGTCACACCGTCTTCATATTCGTAAGCGACTGTACGAGTAACATCCTTAGTTTCAGTTGTTACTTTCGGATTATTCTTACGGTATGAAACGATTTCACGCCAGCTTGGGTCTGTTGGCGAAACAGAGGCTGAATTTACACGAGTTTATTTGGTGTAAAGCCTTTAATTGCTGGTGTATCAACCGCATCTACAGTTTGACGACTTGGTGTCCAATTGCCGTATGTCTTTTTACCAGTCGCTGGGTCTTCTGACACTTGACGAGTAAATTGTACATTTTGTTGTACTTCACGTGGAAGAGCTGGACGACCTGAAGTCACACCATCTTCGTATTCGTAAACTACTGTACGAGTGACGTCTTTTGTTTCAGTTGTTACTCTTGGCGCAATCTTGTCATAGTATACTGTTACATCACTTGGGGTAGAACCTGGATTTACTGTAAGCCCTGGAACTGTCGCTACATCTGGTGTATATCCTGGTACATTTAGAGAATCTACAGGCGCAAAATTCTTAGATGAAGGGCTCCATGGACCTGGTCTACCACCTGTCACAGTACGAGTGAACTCAGCTGTTTGAGTGTAAGCTGGCGGAAGTGTCGGTCCTGTCACACCTGGTTTATATTTATAATAAATAGTACGAGTGACTGTCTTCTTTTCTGTCTTCGTATCAGTTGCACCTCTACGATAAACGTAGGTTACAGTACCGTTTGTTCCCCAGTCAGCAAGAGTTCCTGAAGGTGGCAAGCTACCTCTCTTCATTCCAATGAAACCATAGCCAGGGATTGATTTTTGTTCAGTAGTATAAGCCTTACCTTTAAAGGCACCTTGTGGGTAGGTTACTGTACCTTCTGCAAGTTCTCGACCTTGCTCATCTTCATAACGTACATCGACAGAGGCACTTTGATAGAAGTCAAAACGCTTGATTTGGAACTGTTGCAAGTTCTTGTAGTTACCAGTCGTCGCTGTAACCACCATGGACATCAATTGTTCTGGAGTGGAAACTTTCTTCTTCCATTGCTTGATACCAAGATTACTTTCGTAAGAGACAGTTAATTCCTTGGTTACACCGTCATACTGGATAGCAAATCTGTGGAAACGACCATCTAGGTCACTTGAGTCTAGACGTTGAGCACTACCAGCGTCTGTCTCAGCCCACCAGCGCTCATATGTGCCACTAGGTCCGAAGAGACCACGAGCACCAGGAACTTGTTTATGAGTGGTATTTACCCAAGCACCGAACTGTCCCAGACGAGGATCTTCAGCCCAACCATATTGGAAAGAGTCGGTATTGCTAGTGTCAAAACGGTTTCCCTTTGGCGGTGTGTGGACGTTCCAGAAAGTATCCAGTTTGAAACCATTTGCGTTACGCAAACCACCGATACCAAGGTTACCACCATCGGCACTAGGTCTGTTGTATTCCCTGTGTGGAAGGCAAAACCGATACCATCGGCACCATAACGTTCCTGCGTCTTGCTACCTAGGTTAACCCCACCAGTCAGCTTAAAGCTTTGGTTCATATTGATCTTACTCTTCAGACTGAAGTTACCTGTCTTAGAGTTTTCATCTGGAGTAAGGGTTACGATACCATCGTATGAATTATAGGTAGCTGAACCATTCAATCTAAAGTAATCAAGGAAGTTTTCCTTTGTTACAGTAGTCTTCCCTGTTTGTGGGTCAAACGAACGGAAGCCACTTTCTCCAGACTTACGGAAGTCAGCATAGCCTTTATCTACTTCGCGTTGAGCAGCAGCCAATGTAGAATTTGCTTCGCTTCGTGCTACAGCAGTTGAATTTTGACCAGCAGTTGCCAAACTAGCAGCCTGACTAGTTGCTTTTTCAATTGAAGACTTGCCAGATTCTGCAGTAGTAGATTCTGCTACAGTTTCAGATGAAGAAGCAGTTGATGTCGCTACAGATGTAGCTTCAGACTTAACTGCAGAAGCAGCTGATTGGCTATTTGCAACTGAAGCTTCAGATACTTGTGAAGTTGCTTCTTTTAAAGCAGCCTCGCTCTTTGAAGCCACTTCTGGTTTCACAGCTTTATCCGCCACTTGGCTAGATGGGGTTTCAGAACTTGCTACAGTTTCTGCGGCTGAAGTAGCATCTGCAGCAGACTTAGAAGTATCTGGACCTGATTTCCCCTCCGATTCTGGTACAGTCTCCTTCTTCTCTGTAGAAGTGCTTGGGGAATCTGTTTTAGCCAATGTGTTGGCTGCAACAGCGTTCCCGCCCAAGAACATGAAAGCTGCGACGGCTACGGAAGCCACACCTACATTAAACTTACGCACTGAGTATCGAAGTCGTTTCTCAGCACTCGCTCTGTGTAATCTGCGTCGCGCATTTTTATCCATGAACGTTTCTCCTTGTTTTAAATATAGTCCAACCACCTACTATGCAATATTCTAATCATTCGATGTTTAAAACATATAATAATATGTGGTTGTTGATTATAATGCCAAAGTTTTGACATCAAACCATACTTATCATTATACCCGTTTTTTCCCATTATATCAAGAGTTTTGCTATTTTATTTCCCATTGTAACAAAAGTGTAACATCGTGTTGCAAACTTCTAAATGCATGTTTTATACCCAAAAATGCATAATCCTTATTTCTTCAAAAATGACCTGTCTGCTTCTTGCTACAAAAATCGAAAAGAAACGACCTTCCGAGGCAAAAGAAAGCCCAGTCTAGCCACTGGTTAAAGCACTTAACTCTAGCGCTCTTCTCACTTTTGTATACAAAACCGAAACGATCTTCTCCAAAATCACTCTTTTTAATCCAGACATCATGAGCCAACATCTATCTCCAAGGCTTCCGACAGGGGCAATTTATTTTCATTTTTCTAATAATTTAAAATATTTAGACTTTTTGACTGGACTAGAAAAGACTAAAAGAAAAACTCACCCAACAAAAGGTGAGACAAAAACAAGACTGAAGTTCTAAGAATCAAATAGTTTCTTTCTGCAAGGTTTGAATGATAAGGAACCATTTTTTTAATTGATAGTCTGCATTTAGCATGAATAATCTGTGAGGCACAAAATAAATCAACAAGGGTAAGAAGTAGACAATCAAAAAAGGACGTTCTACATCAAGAAAATAATATCTATCCTCTGTTTTTAGTATGCGATATCGAAGGTTTTTTAGCCAAGGGCTCTATTTCGGCTTTTTTAAACATTTATATAATACCTTTCGTAACGTCAAATAAAGCGAGAATTCATCCGTTTTAAAACGTTGATAAAGATTCGTTTTCCTAGCGTAATCTAATCGTACTTGCACTTGCTAAAGAAGGTTTTGCTCCCCTGTTTCCTATAGTAATAGAGTCTCACTCATATTTCTTCTCCTTGTCTTCTACAAATACCACTTTCCCTTGTTCATACTTCCGCATGGCTAACAACCAGCGGATGGGATTGTTTTGGAATAAGAAAAGGTACAACAAGGCAGGAAAGAGACTTATCAATAATGAAAATAAAATTTGTGCGTCAAATTTCTCCTGCTTTATAAATGAATTTATAATATTTAGTATGGTAGCAATTCCTATAAATGCTAAAAATAGAATTACTAACTGTATTATTAGAAAAACTATCATTTTCCCAAACGTCGCTTTTTTCTTGCTGAAATTGTCCCAAATCAGATTTGAATCAACGGCTTTCGCAAACTGTTGAGGACTTGCCCCCTGAACCTGCTTCACTTCTTTATACAAGGCCTCTTCCATCATCCATATAAAGCCAAAGCAGACAAAGAAGTGGGTAGCGATATAAGGCGGAACCATCCAACTACTGTATCGAAAACCTGAAAAAGCTGGTATAGCTACCATTCCCCCTATTAAACCTATGAAGATAAAAACCAACATCAAAGGAATAATAGCCTTATTGGTCTTCCTAGCCCCTTCCGTATTTAACAAGACACTCTTATCGGCTACCAGAGCCTCTTTTGTTCGCGTGTTATAGTAAACGGCCTTATCACCGCTCTGTCCAATAAAAATTATTTTTCTCACCTTTTATCTCTCTTTCATTCCTGCACCAAAGATGATTTTGCCTACTAACAGCTTCGTTGGTGACCTCCCCATCTACCAGAGACTGCTTCTATCTGCAAAAAAACCTTCATCAAATAAATGGCCCTATCTAGGTTTACTTACGGATTCTTAAATCTACCTATCCACCACTTGAGCTTCAAAGTGCGCCGGTTTGTCGTCTACGGTATCTTTTTCTAGTAAAATCCCTCAACACATCTCGTTGTTCATACAGCATTGTATTGAGCAAGAAGCTACTTTCTCTGGTAAACTATCCATACAAAGTCTGATACATCGTTTCCATGAAATCCTCAAGCTCTTTTTGAACAATTTTTAATAGTCGTTCTTCTTCAGCTTGGGGGATAGTCACACTCTCTTTTATATTTTTTTCATTTATTTGAAAATAGGCACTAGAAACTAAATCAAAGTTCTTATCCAATTCATATAGTACACTAGTTATTTTACCATCTATCTCTATTCTAAAATAAGCAGTAACCCCATTCCGTCCCGGATTTGAGATATCCAAATCGATGTCTCCTTTTATCTCTATGGAGTCAATTCCTCCATCCAAGCGAATAGCTCCATCGGGAGGAACGACATAGCCCGCTTTACGGATGTCAGGTGCATATTTTTCTGATGCCATCAAACGATGAAGAACTTCAATTCTTTCATTTTTTTCAAAAGCTTCTTTTAAAGCACTAGATTGTCGGAAATGATTGTAAGCAAAATATGAAGGGATTGCTAATAGGAACAAAAACAATACAATCAACCATTTAAGCTGTTTTACTTTATCTGACATTCATCTTTCCTCTATTCAACACTCACTTTCAAATAGGTGTCATTATCAGTTCTCACTCATCTTCCTCGTCGTCATAAACTCGTTCACCATGGATTTGGATGTACTCCTCACGCTTCTTATCCAATTCTTCCCAGATGGGATCGTCAATAGCATCAATCGTTTGAATTTCTTCCAAACTCATTTCATTTGCTTCATCAAAGGTTATAGATAAGATATCTTGGTGCTTTTCCTTGAATTCCTCGATTGTTAGCCATGTTTTCTTATCATCTTCGCTAATTTGTCCATTAAAGATTGTGGCAATCTCAAGCGCCATAATATAGAATGCACGTTTATCAAGAATGAGCAGTTCAAGATGGGTAGAAGCGAGACGCAGACAGTCTCCATTTTCTCGAAAATCTGTTACATAAGCATCTTCATAATCTAAATTTAGTTCTTCATCAATTTGTGAAAAAAAGCGATATTTTATCCCTTCTTGTATCGGAACATGCAACCAACGTTCATCATAATCCTGTTTATCTAGTTTTAGATGAATGGCTATATCATTCCTATCTCTGATTTGAAGAAAACCAGAATAGGAGAGAGGGATGCCTTCTCCTTGATAATTTTCAAACCACATTCTCTTCGCTAGTTCTAAGTAATCAAACGGAATTTCTTTGGTGTAATCACCTTTAATATAAATTCTCAATCATCTTCCTCATCGTCGTAAACTCGTTCACCATAGATTTTGATGTATTCTTCACGAAGACGTTCTTCCTCTTCCCATAGAGGATCTTCTAAAGGTTTCATACTTTTCAGTTCCTCCACACTGATATCAGTTGCTTGATCGTAGGTTAGTGATAAGACATCCTTGTGCAACTCCTTAAAAGTCTCCACATCTATCCAAGTCAGCTTGTCATCCTCGCTGATCTGCCCATCAATAGCAGAAGCCACCTCGACTGCCATAATATACATAGCACGTTTATCAACCGTTAAAATGTTCGTATGTGTAGTCGCAATCCTAAGGTATTCTCCACGTTCTCTCCCATCAGTAATAAAATCATTTTCAAATTCCAATTGAATATTTTCATCAGAAAACGAATTCCATGGATTATTCTTGTCATATGGTATATGATTCCACCGTTTATCATTAAATCGCCATTTATCAAATTGTACACCAAAAAAGAAATCATCCTGTAACATCTCATCATCACCGACGTTCGAGTATGTAATAGGATGACCATGCCATTCCTTAAACCACATTTTCCAGAGTAACTCTCTTGTCGTAAAGGTTATTTTTTTCTTAAAATCACTTTTGATATATAGTCTCATGTTCTCTCCTAATTTCAGTAATTATTTTGATAAGTTTTCCAAATTCTATCTACAATTTCATTTTTGACACTCTCATTAAGATTTTTCAGTCTCCTTGTTTTGTTTACCCAATTCATTACTGAATTTCTATCCGAAATTTTTCCTATATCAATATGCTCGTTCACTCCGTACCCCGATTTTCCACTTCCAGATTGAACCTGGAAAACTCCATTACCATTAGTACCACTGCTTGGCTCCCAATCTACACGAAGATTCACTTTTCGATTTCCTACTCGGGCTTCAATTAGTTTACCACCCTTGCCAGAAATGGTCTTACTCGTCGGTTTATTGGCCTTCCAACTATCGTAATTACTAGAATAATTAACCTGAATTTCGCCATTTTGTAAGGCCGTCTTTGTTATAGCTGATAAGCTGGTTACTGCTCCACTAGCTATCAGTACATTCCCATATTGTACCCCTGTTGCGGATGCTGCGGTACCAGCTACGATACTTGCCCCTGCTGTTGGAGGACCAGCTATTATACTCAAGGCTTCGAGGGCGCCACTCGCAAAGTAAACTCCCAATCCAGAGAATATTTGAGCTACTCCACTCCAAAATTCGGCTGAATTTGCTTCAAAGTTTTGTGCTTTTAGTTCATCAAACTTTTTGTTAACCAAATAAGTATAGTCAGCATCATATTCCCCATTTTTTGAAACGACATAGCCTTGTTCAAATGGATAAATTTCAATGATATTCCCTGTTTCATCAATCTTAAGAGTGTGATTGTAGTCGTCAATTATTTTATCCCATTCGGACTTGTCGTGACCTTTTAAGCGCTTCTTTAGTTCGGCACGATAGTAAGCATCACCATCTTCCGATAGCATCATATCCCTAGAAGCTTATTGATGGCACGAGTTTCTGAGTCTTGAAAATCTCTTTTAGCATGCGAAACAATCTTCACATCCTTCATCTTCTGTACCCAGCTCATATCCACACCGTCCGCATAGTAGTTACCATCGCTATCGACAATGATTTTACTTAGTTGCGTGGCTCCTTTGATGGCTAAGCTAAGGACTTCTAGACTATCGTTGAAATACTGGGAAACCTGTGAGACAAAGAATTCTAGTTTTTCAATCTTATCATCCAAATCCTGAATACCCGACTCGATTTGAAACTTGGTATTGTAGAGGAAAGTCTTCTCAGAGAAGGCTTTCCCCCAATTAAGACTAAAGAGGTCCGTGATTTGATTTAGCCAGTTCTCCCTCACTTGAATCTGAGCTTCTACGATGGCTAACTGCTCTTCCCTCAATTTTTTCAGTTCCTTGAGCTGGTCTAGGTCCAAATCCCCATATCCAGAGACCTGAGCATCCGCATTCTTGTAGGAAGTCAACTCTAGTTGGATATCGTCTATCGCTTCTTGTAACTTCTTGATACAGGGGATGATAATCTCTGTAAAGAGACCTTTACCAGCTGTATAGGCTGCTCCTGACAGTTCACCTGAGTCTAAAGAGGAAATCAGGTGGTCACATCCACTAGATAAGCGGTCCGTGACTTCATTTGCGACTTGGAGGTTGTTGGTCATAGCCTGAATCAATTCTTGGGATTCTTGTGCGCTGTATTTTACTCCCATGGTAGCCGATTCCTTTCTGATATCAGTTCTTCTCTAGCTTCATCGAAAGACCGACGAGCTTTCTTCGTCTGTTTTTCCAACGCCTCCAGTTCCTCCTCTACATAAGAGTTGACCTGTCGCTGAATGGTTCTATTTTCACTTTCAATTTGCTCTATTACCTGACGAGAACTGGGTGATAGAGACAATAGAGTTGCCATACGATGGTTGATACTCTGGATTTCTGAGTGAAAGTGAGTTACCTGCTGTTCATATTGTCTTTTTAGAGTCTGAAGACTTTCTTCCTTATCGTCAATCTTGACAATCTCTCGCCAAAGTTTGTAGCGCTTTTCTTCGTTCTTATCTGCCATTTTTAATGTTCCCATCTCTTAGCCTGCTCTATATCACGTTTTTCAATCTTATGAGCAATTTCTGGAAACTTATTTGCTTGGGTCAAAACAGCTGAACTAAAATCACTGACCGCCTGTAGCATTTGATTGCAGGCCTGACGTCCAGCTTCCATCCCAGCAATTTCAGAAGTATATGAAAATTCCACCTGCTGATTTTGCTTGTCGCTCGTGTCATATCCGACCAGCTCATTAATAGCCGCCTCTGCTGCTATCGTACTAGATTTTATCTTTCCACCCATACTTCAAACTCCCCTTATTCATTGTATATTGACCATATCATAACACAAAAATAGCATAATTTCACTCTAAAACAGAAGACATATCATACTCTAGCTTCTCAGAGATTTTGAGGTTCTTGCATCATCAAATACTACCCTTACAAATATCCAAATCACAGGAGAGACTAGGAAGTATTATCAACCTAACAAAAAAGAGAGAACAAACCCGTTCTCCCCTGTTTTTAATCATTCACCAATCTGACTACGATTGATAAAACAGATAATATTTTATTTCTCTTCTTTCTTAGTCACTACAGTAAATCCTGAGACTGCTGCTAGCAAAACTAAGCCAGCTGCAGCCAATCCTGAAGAAGCTTGGGTACCTGTTTTTGGTAATTCAGCCTTTTTAGAGACTGTCTCAGTATGATAAACTGGTGTAGTATTTCCTACAGGTTTCACTTCTACCGGATTTTGAACTGGTGCTTTTGGTTTAAGTACCACATGCGCCTCTGCCAAGAAATCGTATTTTTCATTTACGACACGGTAAACACGACCTTCTTGGACAGTTTTAACAACATGATTTGTAAAATCACGATTTAAAAGACTAGAAAATTCTTGACTCATATCAAGGTAAAGGCCTTTTGTGCCTTCAACTAAAGGTTTAAAAGTCGCTTCTTTGTATTTCATTCCTACAACTGATAGGGAAATATTTGCCGCCTTAAGTGCCTTGATTGTTTCGTCTACTGTTGGAATACCTGGAGTACTGAAATCAATACCTTCATCAGTAATCAAGAAAGCAAAACGACGATTATTAGAAGCTGTAGACCAATCGTAATCTTTTGAAGTTGCAATATGATGAAGAGGAGCTGTAGGCTCTTCTATTCCACCGCCTGTTCGAATAGATTTAAGAGCCTTAATGTATTCCTCCACATTCTTAGTGAATTTAGAACCATTAAAATCGAAATATTGAACATCCTTAGCAGACTCATACGCTATTAAACCAAGACGAGCATCAACCTTTTTACTAGCCAAATCACGAACAAAGTTCTCGATATTTGCATAACATTCTGGATGGATGAATCCATTGAAACTGATTTATCAATAGCAAAAACGATATCCGCAGTACCAGATAGTTGTTTCGTGATTGTCACATCTGCTTCTTTCAAAACTTTTTCGATTCGAGTTTTTTTGACAGTCTGAGTTACATCCGCTACATATTCATCAGTCTCAATATGATCAGATGCAGTCTTTGTAGTGACAACTGGCGCTTTTTCTCCGACAGGAGTTCCTTTGGCAGCTAAGATAGTTGTCTCAACATTTACAGAAGCTTCTGCTTTAGCTACAGCTTCTGTGCCAGTTTCATTTTCTTTAGTATCAACTTTAGGTTTTGTAGAGGTTGTAGCCACCTTAACAACATCACCAGGTTGAGCTTTATCAGCTGGTACCACTGGAGTAGTTGCCTTAGCTTGGATTTCTTTTACAGTTTCATCAGCCAATTTGCTAGACGGAGTTTGCTTGGCCGTATCTGAACTTGTTTGAGCCAAATCGTTAGCTGTCTGACTAGGTTTTTTTACTTCATCAGCGCTTACTTGTCCCACTGCTACAACTACAGATGCTAAGGCTGCCGTAAGTAAAACTGACTTGCATTTCCAAAATAAAGAACGTTTATAACTTTTCATAAAAGCCTTCCCCTTTTTAAATAATATTGGAAATATGGTAGCAAATTAAGAGCATTTTGTCAAATAAAATGTTTGAATTATCACAAGATAGAGAATAGTCTTCCAAAGCTACTCCAAAACGTATTAACAAGAGCCGAGATGGCTTCTCCCACCGATTGAGTAGCTTTCTTCAGGGTGTGCCATAACATTATTCGTCTCACCTTTTATCTCTTATCTCCCTTTCATTTCTGCACCAAAGATGATTTTGCCTACTGACATCTCCGTTAGCTGCCTAGGGCTGTTATTGGTCACATCAAACACCTTTAACATGATCTCTTATAACATCGGCGCAAACAACTGGACAATTTCCTTAATGAGGCTTTGGTACCAACTTGTTTGATCGTGTGGGGATAGATTTCTCGAGAAACTTTAAAAATCTTTTCGAAGTCCCTCTCGATATCTATGATGGACTGCGTTCTATAAAGTAAAACGGCATTTTCATAGTGGTGGAGCAAGCTACGATAGTCAAAATTGATGGTCCCCACTGTTGCAGCTTCTCCATCGACCAGCATTTGCTTGCTATGAAGAAATCCGGGACTATACTCGTAAATGCGAACACCTGCAGATAGCAAGTCTGGATAGGCTCCGCGAGTAACCAATTGGATGACCTTCTTATCTGGGATATATGGCGTCACAATTCGCACATCTACCCCTCTCAATGCTGCATTTTTGATACTTTCGGTCAGATCATAGTCAGCAATCAGATAGGGAGTCGTGATATAGACATAGTCTGTAGCTTGATTGATAAGGTTTTGATAGACCGTTTTCCCAACCTGGGAGCGATAGATAGGTTTTGGCCCACTACTATAGGGAATGCAAAGTCCCATCCCATCTTTGGGTTGATTCTCGAGATGGTATTGATCAAAATCACTAATCTCTCCACGGTTGATATACCAAGTGGATAAAAAGAGTCTGGTAAAAGCCTTTACAGCCGGCCCATCCAACCGAATACCGCTATCCTTCCAATAACCAAAGCGTTCGATATGGTTGATGTACTCATCTGCCAGATTGACACCACCTGTATAGGCAATCTGCCCATCGATAATCATGATTTTACGGTGATCACGGTTGTTATAGGCGACGGTCAAGCGTGGAATCACCTTGTTAAATTTATGGGCTTCAATCCCTCGTCCACGAAGCTGGATGGTATAATCTCCAGGCAGGGTAGCCATACAACCAATGTCATCATAGAGGAGTTTGACTTCTATTCCTTGAGCAGCCTTTTCTTCCAAAATCTCTAAAATGCTGTTCCACATCAAGCCTTCTTCGATGATGTAGTATTCGAGAAAGATAAATTTCTCAGCTTTCTTGAGGTCCTCTAGCATCCGACACCACATACTTTCACCAGAGGCAAAAAATTGTGTATCCGTTCGATCATAGACATCTGCGTTCGTATCCATACTGAGGAGGGATTTGATGACGCCATAAGCAGACTTGTCTTGTTCTTTTAACTCCAAACGGAGGGCTCTGCTATTGTCCTCTCGGTCAACCATTGATTGAAGTTGCTTTAACTGCTTGACCTCTTTTTTAGATAGACGGCGTTCTCCAAACATGATATAGAGCAGGGGACCAAATACTGGAACAAAAGGCTACTAACAGCCATGTTACCTTGCTTTCCGGATTCATAGAACGATTGACAATCGATACAATGGTCGCCATACTCATCAAAAATAACTAGGATAATCCAAACAATCGGAGCCATTCGACCTAGATAGAGAAACAAACCAAAGACGATAAACAACTCTGCCAACATAATGGTAATACTAAAACCATACTTGGACATGAGTAGCTGCATTTTTCTAGCTGTCATACATCCCCTTCCTTTTCTAACATTCTCCTTAACCGCTTGATGAACGAATCTTTCTACTAGTATACCTCAGTTCAGGGGTAGATAGCAACCTTTTACTCTTGCTCAAGTTCTAACTCTTCCGTTTTCAGATGCCTATTATAGTTTGAGAGCCAACATATTGACCGTCATACCGGCAGCAGTTCCCATAAGATAAATAACATCTCCCTCCTTGACCAGTCCATGATCTAAAGAGTAAGCCAAGCCAAATGGCACAGAGACTGAAACCATATTCCCATAGTCAGTAACTAAGTTGAGGTATTGATTCTCAGCTACACCTAGTTTTTCCATAACCAAAGGAAGGGCGCGACTAGCCTGATGAGGAATGATATAGTCCACATCTGCCAAGGCTAGCTGTGTTTTTTCTTGAAACTCTTCAAACATGACTGGGATTTTACGAGCTGACAAGAGGAGGATTTTCTTTCCCTTCATATCGAACATATAATTGGTCTTAGTCGTTTCAGAGTACCCTTTTGGTTGAAAAGAAGTCAGACCTCCACGAATTTCCGTATCGTGAGCCCCTTCTGACCAAGTACGTTGGAGACTAGCAATAACCCCTTTTTCCTCATGGCTTTTTTGGAAAATAAAGGCTGCCGCCCCATCACTAAAGAGTTCAAAACTTTCTTTTTGATTCGGATTGAGCCCTAAACTTCCAACCTCACTAGACACAATCAAGACACGATTGTATTCGCCTGCCTCAATCAAGTGGGACATGGTCGATAGAGCAGAAATAAAGCTGGTACAGGTCGTATTGATATCCATAGCCGGGATTGAGAGTCCTTTTGCCACGCGCTCATGAATCAAGGCAGCCGTACAAGGAATAGGCTGAACACCAACTGCACTAGCTGATACAAGGCAATCGATATCTTTAATATCTAAGTTTGCATGTTCGAGTGCTCTCTGAACGGCTACCTCTGCTAAATCTAACTGCGTTTCTTCATTTTCAACTACACGATAACGCGTTTGATCTTTGAATTGGACGGTATTTTTTGGAAGGTAAACACCATATCCTGCGATTTCTACATGTCTTTTTACTTCTGTCATTGTCTTTTATCCTTTCATAAACGTTGGATTCGTTTGAGTTTACGGCTAGTATCCCAGTGATAATCTGAAAATTGGATTTCGGGAACTATAAACTGCTTTTGCTGAGCTAGGAGTTGAAACTGTGCTAAAATAGCTGTCTCCATGCCCTCATCTCGTTGGCTTAGACAAACTTCCACTAACTTCTCAGAATGTTGTTTGACTTGGTAATCTCCTACATTCTCCACAAAGAGGATGCAACGTCTGATAAAGTCAGGATAGATGGTCACCTGTCCCCCATCCAATCCTTCGAAATAGAAAATGTCGTCAGAGCGTCCTTCGACTTTGTCAATTCGTGTATAGCAGGAGCCACACGGACAAGGCTTCGAATTTTCAACCAAGATATCATTGAGCTGGTAACGATAAACAGGCTGACTAGTTCGTTTAAAGTCCGTAATCACTGGATAAAAACGGCGGCCATCCAGATACTGCTTTTCCACAAAGATAATGTCTTCATTGAGATGCAGATTACCAGCTGAGCAAGTGCAAGCTAGGAAACCTTCGGTTGCCTGATAAACTTGGTCAATAATGGATAGAGAAAAGGCTTCTGTGATGCGTTCCCTATCATTATCTTCCAAAATTTCTGCCACAGAAACGACCTTTTGGGGATGAATGGCTAACTCTCCAGCCTTTAGTCGTTTGCTCAACTCAAGCAACATAGAGGCAGGGGCCACCACAATAGTCGGTTGGTAGCTATTTAGCCGTCCGATGTGCTCATCTGTATTTTTGAAAATATCAAAGTACTCTAGACGAATGAGTGCTGTATTGATGGTCTGATAAAGTTCATTATCCGCTCTCAGGAAAAAGGCGATGCGTTGGCCAAACAGCTGACCCTTGGGCAACATCTTTGCCAATATAGCTGCTGCCCACATACTGCGCTCTTTCTCTGTCGTGATAAAGAGCCCCCGATGTCCAGATGTCCCTGAAGACAGACCAACTGCCACTTCGCCTTTAAGTTCAGTGAAATCACGGGTCTTTTCACTTTCAATAGCCAAGGCTAAGGTCTCATCTCGATCCACTCCTTGGGTGTTAAGCTCATTAAAATGTTCCATCATAAAAGCCTTGTCCATATGGTCAAAGTCGCTAGGAACCCCATTTTTAAAGTAGGGCGACTCTCGCTTTAAAAAGTTCATATAGTTAGCTAATTGCTTTTTCTGGTAATTCTCTACAGCTTCTCGAGATTTGAAGTTATGAAGCCAACGAGTTTCAATAAAAGTTTTAAGAAAGGTTATTTTTTTCATATATGATACGCTCTATCCTTTCCACAGGGTCATGACTAACAACTACCTCGATACCATCTCTCAAGACTTCCTCCAGAAACTCTGTCCCCTTGATATAGGCATCCTTGTTGTCCTGAACCAAAGAAGGAAGCAGGTGCATTTGTTTGGTATAAGGTAGAAGGTCAATCCCCCAGCATAAATCTGCTGCGATGAGAATCTGATAATCTGGAATAAAGAGACAGGCTTGCCCCCTAGCATGCCCATCAATAGAGGCTACTAGGATACTACCATCTCCGAAAAGATCACTAATCAGACGATAGGGAAATGCCGGGTGTTGCTGGTCAGCTCTGATAATGGTTAGATTTTTTTCAAAAGAAGCTGGCAAAAATTCCTTGAAAATCAAGTCTTTCAACTTGGGTTTCTGGTAAACTTCATACACTTCTTTTGTCAGGATAAAGGTTGCATGAGGAAAGAAGCTAGCCCCTCCCAGATGATCTGGATGTAAATGAGATAGGATGACATAGTTAATTTCTTCTGGTTTGATTCCCTTCGCTTCCAGCAAATATGAAATCTGGTCCTTCTCTGTCATTTGAACAGGCGTCCCCAAACGATAGAAAGCGTAGCGAAGTTTGGTCTTAATATCATAGTGATAGCCAGTATCATATAGTAGATAGCCTTTGTCTCTGTGCTTAATCAGAAAGACACCAGCTGGGAAGGTCATCTTTTTATTCTTGACTCCTTTAAATAGCAAACCTGTATAGCTAGTACAGTATCCTGCTGGTAAATAATCAATGCTTTCGATAATCTTGGACATATTGTTCAATCCCTTCCGAAATACTGATTTGAGGGCGATACCCCAAGTCTCGCTCCGCCTTGCTGATGTCCAACGTCTGGCTATAACGGAGCAGATAATAGGTATAGCGTGTCAGAGCTGGCTCACCTTTGAGTTTCAAGGTCTTATAAAGAAACTCTAAACTACTGGCAATAACTGACAAAAGAGGAGCCGGTACTCTTCTGTATGTTATCGGATAGCCAAGCCCTCTCAAGGTTTCTTCTATCAGGTCCTTAAAGGCTCTTGGTTCCCCGTTGGTAATATTATAGACTTGGCCACTAGCCTGAGTAGCCTCTAGTGCCAAGCGAATGGCCAGAGCGACATTTTCCACACAGGTCATATCCATCATCTGACGACCATCCCCTATCAAGGGAATACCAATCTTCTGACTGAGCTTGAGAACCCGGGGCAAAATACTGGTATCCCCAATCCCAAAAAGCCCACGAGGTCGTAAGACAATACTCGGAACATCGGGGTAATCCTTAAACAGCTTCTCCGAAGCCAGCTTACTACGAATGTAGTTGTTCAGATTATTTTCCTGAGGCGCATCGCTTTCTTTGATAGCTAGCTGGTTTCGAGGCGCAGCATAGATACTAGGCGATGACACATAAACCAAACGCTGCATCCCTGCCTCCCGACAAGCCTCTAGAACATACTTGGTCCCTAAGACATTTGTCTGGTAGAAATCTTCCCAAGGTCCCCAGACGGTAGAAAGAGCTCCCGCATGCACAACCATGTCCATACCCTGACAAGCCTGAATCAGATCCTCTTGCTTGGTCAAATCTCCTTGGAAAAATGCCACAAAGGAGTTCTCTAAAGACTGACCAACCTTGCGATTGCGTCCAAAAGCGCGTACCTGATAGCCATGCTGACTGAGCTCTTCAACAACATACTTACCTAGAAAGCCCGTAGCACCTGTTACCAATACTTTCTTCATCTTTTATTTCTCCTTGTCCTCTAAGAGCCGATGTATTTCGCTCTTCAGAATCTCTGTTGGCTGGTAGTCTTGAGCTGCACGACTAAGTTTGTTCAAATCTGACCAGTCAGCTCTAGCCAATAACTCATCAAAAGCTCGCCCAATCGCTTCCGTATCCTCTCGTTTAGCAGTCAGGGCAATCCCTGCCTCTAGCCCGCGAACCGCATAGTCATACTGATCATAGTCATGAGGGAGAATCAAGGCAGGCTTGCCATAGATAATACATTGGTAAAAAATACCCGCACCGCCATGATGAACCACATAGTCCATCTGGGGAATGTATTCTTTATAGGGAAGATAGGATACCACAGAAACATTGTCCATAAGTTCCTCACATTGGAAGTCTTGTCCGCCGAACCCCAGAGTTACAAAGAAGTGACAGTCCGGATGGGCTTTTGCCAATTGTTGTGTCTGGTAGAGGAGATTGTCTTTGGCCCATGCTAGCTGAGTCCCACAAGATACGAGGACTTTCTTATGATTTGCATAAGGAGCCAAATCCAGAGGATAATTCTCTGCCCTCTCAATCGAAGACCCAAAAGGTCCCACCCAAAGGTAGTGCTCTGGAAAACCACTTTTCAGCTCCAACTCTTTCATCCCAATTCCCAAGATGGAATAGGGCGAATAAATGGTTTCCTGATTTTTGTGATTGTAGAGCTCAAAATCGTAACGTTTCAAGCGTTCTCTAAGTAGAAAGGTTACGATTCGTTTCCCTAAACGAGTCACTTTTCTTCCTAGCCATTGCTGGATAGATTGGAAAGGATTCTTTGGACCACCCATTCCTCCAAAGAAACAAGGCGGTCCATCTGTCGTTTCAATGGCAAACTGTGTCGCCATAGTGGTAATCCAAGGAATCCCCAACTCTTCCGCTACAAGTCCTCCAGAGATGGTTATAAAATCCGCAATAACAATATCTGGTCGATTTTTCTGCCACTCTTGCACTAGTTGATCAGACACTACATTGATCAAATCAAGACTAGCTGACAACTGTCGATAAGCAGAAATAAGGTTTAATTGCCCTTCATTGTTGGCTACACGCTCAAACTCGTCTACAGAATTTTCTAAAATAGGAAGCACCTGGAATCCCATCTCCTCTGCGACAGCTTTTCGTTGTGGTCCTGTAAATAATCGAATCTCATACAAGGGATCCTTCAACAAGGGGGCGAGTAGATTCAGTGTTGGGAAGAGATGCCCACTTAAGGGTACTACAACCACATCAATTTTGATTTTTCTCATATGTCTAGGATAGCAAATTTTTAAAAAAAGAACTACCAAAATGATAGTTCTTTCCAGCATTATTTAACTTCTTTTTCACTTTAAAAATTAGAAGAGTTCTTTATAGAGAGCAATGGTTTCTTCCAAAGTCGGCATAAATGGGTTTCCTGGTGCACAGGCATCGATCAAAGCATTCTTAGAAAGGTAGTCAAAGTCAAAGTCTTTTTCTTGGATACCGAGTTCAGTGAGTTTCTTCGGAATGCCTACTGTTTCAGACAATTTTTCAATCTCAGCGATAGCGTAGGCAGCACATTCTTCATCAGTTTTCCCTTCAACATGAAGACCCAAGGCCTTGGCTACATTGCGGAAAGCTTCTGGTACGCGTTTGGCATTTTCACGTTCTACAACTGGAAGAAGCATGGCACAGCAGACACCATGTGGCAAATTATACACTGCACCGAGTTGGTGAGCCATTGAGTGAACGTAGCCCAAACCAGCATTGTTAAAGCTCATACCGCCGAGGAAGATGGCATTGACCATCGCCTCACGCGCTTCAATATCCTGTCCATTTGCTACGGCACGAGGGAGGTACTCCTTGATGAGTTCAATGGCTCCGATAGAGAGTTTCTTGGTTACATCATAAGCTCCAGGTGTTACCAAGGCTTCGACAGCGTGGGTAAGAGCATCCATACCTGTTGCTGCTGTGAGATGCTTGCGGTTTTGAAAGCATGAGTTCTGGATCATTAACAGAGATAAGGGCTAGACTGTTCTTATCTACCATTACCATCTTTGACCTTGCGTTCTTCGTCAGTAATCACATAGTTAATGGTGATTTCTGCTGAGGTTCCCAGCTGTTGTATTGATCGCAACCACTGGCAACCCTTTTTTTAGCAGACTTGTGAAGTCCTTCGTAGTCCTGTGGTTTTCCACCATTTGTCGCAATGATAGAGATACAACTAGCCGCATCCTGGGGAGATCCTCCCCCAAGACTAATGATGAAGTCACATCCATGCTCTTTCAGGGCAGCCACTCCGTCTGTGACGTTCTTGCAAGTTGGATTTGGCTCCACATCGCTAAAGATCACATATTCGATCCCTTCAGCATCTAATGGTTTTAGGACTTTGGGTAAAATATCACTGCCTTCGATGAACTTATCTGTCACCAAGAGAGCCTTCTTATACCCCAGTTCCTTAATATACGGACCTACTTCATTTACAACACCTTTACCAATAAGGTTAACTGATGGAACGTAAAATGTAGCCATATGCTTTTCCTCCTGCGCCTCTGCGCTATTTGATTATTTACCATAAGTATACGACCTCAGTATAAGTTTTACAAATATTTGTAAGCGTTTTAAGTAAAAAATCAGTAAAGAATCGCTGATCACTTTTTCAAGAAAAAAGCTCCAAAAAGATGGATTTCATCTCATTGGAACTTTTACTTAATCATTATTGCTTAGTTAATACCACTCGGTCAGATGCCTCTCGGTCCATATCATCGATAATCAATTGATTACCATTAACCGTGTAAATTTTGACATCATCACCGATAATGACACGTTGATTTTCTGGCTCAAAGCTGACTTGCTTGATTTCCTTATCTCCATCTGGCTCGACCTCAGTCCACGTACCAGTTTTACCTGTTACAACAAGAGTGATCTGGTCATTCTCATCTTTTCCAGTATAGGTACCATCGATATTCGTAGGTTGAGCTACAGTAGTGTCCTGACTTGAGGACGCCTGTGGTTGGCTAGCACTTGTAGTAGCACTAGAAGATGACTCTTGTTGAGTAGATGGTTGCTGAGCAGATTGCTGGGTAGGCGCTTGTGTCTTAGATCCACAAGCCGCTAAAAGACTAAGAATTGCTAGGGAAGCAATAGAAAGTGTGAATGTTTTTATTTTCATAGCGGTTTCCTTTCTTTTGTGCCAATGTTTTGCTGAATCAGTTTCCAGATGTACCTCCTACCTCAAGTATAACAACTTAAGTCTAGAAGGTCAACTAGCCCCATCGCTTCCTAGCAAACTCGCTCGAACTTCCGAGATAAAGTAGAGAGAACCCGTCACGAAAAGCAGGTCCTGATCATTGGCCTTTTCTTCAAATTCTCTGATAAAATCGCCATAGGAAGGAATCAAATCGTAACCTGCCACATCCTTCTCATCCAAAGAACCTTGGTAGTCAAAACCTGTCACCTTAAGTTCCACCTGAGGCAACTGCTCAGATAGATAACCTAACATCCCTTGATAATCTTTGCGTTTAAGGGCACCAAAAAGGATACGGACTTGATAGCCTTGTTGGATTTTCTCTTGGATAAACTCTACCAAACGGGTTAAGGCTGGAAGATTGTGAGCCCCATCTAGGTAGATTTGCGGGCGAATCCGTTCCAATCGACCTGCCCAGTGAGTTTCTTGCAAGGCCTGTCTCACAAGCTGTTCATCGACCCTTTCCTCTCTTGACGCCATAAAAAGTAGAAAGCTTTGTAAGGCCAAGGAGGCATTTTCTCGCTGATAGGCACCTTCCAAACCGATTTCAAGCTGGGAAAATCTTGCTAGGCTACTTGAAAAATCCCCAGCATTCAAGGTGAAGTCTTGCCCAGCTTGATAAAGGTCTACGTCTAACACTCTTGCTCTCTTTTGACAGACAAGCTCCGCTTCTGGAGCAAGCTTGGCAATGACCGCCTTCTTTCCGACCTTGAAGATACCAGCCTTCTGCTCTGCTATTTCCTCCAGACTGTCACCCAAGGTCTCCTGATGATCTAGGCCAATGGAAGTAATAACTGCAATTTCTCCTGTTACAACATTCGTGGTGTCAAGCAGACCACCAATCCCCACTTCTAACAGGACTAAGTCCACGCCTTTCTCTCTAAAATAGGCCAAAGCAATCAAGGTCAACAGTTCAAAGAAAGACAATTGATCATGTGTCTCCAAAAGAGCTTTTTCCATCTCCTTGACTTGGTTCGCTATACGGATAAAGTCTTCATCTGCGATCGGTTGCCCATTGATACAGATTCGATCATGGATGCTGATGATATGAGGAGAGGTAAAGGTGCCAACTTTTTTACCATGAGCTACAAACAATTCTCTCATGAAGGCAATAGTTGACCCCTTGCCGTTAGTTCCTGTTACATGGATAATGGGATAACTCTTCTCAGGATTCCCTAGCAAATCCACTGCTTGCTGTATTCGTCCAAGTCCAGATCTAAAGTTTAAACCAATTCGACTATGGAGCCATTCTTCTACTTCAAACATATATCTCCTTAACAAAAATCCAATCAACTATCGCACCAGAGTATGACTGCAAATAAAAAGCGAGGTCGAGACAAAAATCCCGACCTCTTACCTGGTTAGCTAATCACTAGCTACTATAAATTTCAACGTGGACTAAAAATGTCCACTAGACTTACTTGCGACTTTTATTTCTAGCGCAAGCGTAAAAATGTTCACTGAACATACCAGTTCTCTCTTATTTCAAGGGGCTGGACCAAAAACGTCCGCTGGATGTTCCAACTCTCTCCAATTTCTGGGAATTGGGCTGATACGGTCTCTGAGATTACCTGCGTTTCTAATTTCTAGCGCAGGGCTAAAAACATCCACTGGATGTCTTTACTCCTCCATATAGGTGTTGAAAACTTCTTCAATCATATTCCATTCGTCTTCTGAGTCTTCTGGAATTGGTTGCAATTCGCCCTCTGTTCCGTCTTCATTTTCATTGAATGAGTATGCTTGAATCTCAACTTCACCATTTTCGTCTTCTTCTGCATTAACTGGCACTAGAAGGACATAGTTTTTACCAAATTCTTCCTTACCGTCAATTGTCAAAAGGATTTCAAACAAGGTTTCATTACCTTGGTCATCTACTAGTGTAATCAATTCACGTTCTTCGTGGTTATGGTTATGATCGTGTGACATAGTTTCTCCTCTGTCTTAAAATTTTCTATCTAAATAATTTTGCAAAATCAGCTGGGCAGCTAATTTATCAATGACTTTTTTTCGCTTGTTGCGACTGATGTCTGCCTGCTCAATCAGCATACGCTCGGCTGCAACTGTGGTCAGGCGCTCATCTTGATAGTCTACTGGTAAACCAAAAATCTCTTCTAGTTTTGCTCCGTAGGCTTGACTGGCTTCTACCCGTGGACCGCTGGTATTATTCATATTTTTAGGCAAGCCCACTACAAAGCGTTCCACCTTATAGCTCTCGACCAATTCCTTGATGCGGTCAAAACCAAACTGACCCTGTTCCTCATTGATTTGGATAATTTCAAGGCCCTGAGCTGTAAAACCTAGTGGGTCACTAATGGCAACGCCTACCGTTTTTGAACCAACGTCCAATCCCATAATTCTCATAGATTATAGATCGACTCCTTGTCCTTTAAGGTAATAGCGCACCAATTCTTCAACAATTTCATCACGCTCGTACTTACGGATTTGATTTCGCGCATTGTTGTATCGAGGAACGTAGGCAGGGTCTCCACTCAATACATAACCCACAATCTGATTGATCGGATTGTAGCCTTTTTCATTCAGAGAAGCATAGACGTCTGTCAACGTTTCACTAATTTCCTTCTTATTGGAATCATCCAATTTAAAACGTACAGTTTCTTCAGTAAATCCCATTCTAACACCCTCTTTCCTTAGAATAGTACTATTATAGCATATTTCCTTACGTTCCACAATTAAGTCCGTCTATTTATTTGGATTTTCTATTGTTCTGTCGCTCCATTTGCTATTCTATCTTCGATATATTGGCTTGGTTCATTTTTCAAAAGAGTCTCTAAGCCAATATTCTTTAGATATTCTACTTGCGCCGCCTTTTTGACATCTAAAATTTGAAAATCATAAGTCGTCGTAGTTTCCATCTCTGTCTCGCTGATTAGCTGAGTTTCAACCGTAAAACCTTCTAACTTACGTGCTTCTTGGAGACTTTCATCTTTCTCCTCGGCTTCCGCGAAGGCTTTCTTTGTAGCTTCAAGACCGTGATCAGCGATAAAGGATTTCAACTCCTCACTTAAGGGCCGTGTCTGCCGGATAACCAATTTTAGAAATTGCTTCCCTCTATAAGTAATTGTTTGAGTTTGCTTAACGCCCCCTTCTGACTCAGGGAGAAGTAAGGTCTTGGTTACAACCGTGTTCTTCTCGGCATTATCTAGAACTGGCAGGGTAGACTGGAGTTCTTCTGACGACGTTGTTGAAGCAGCAGTTGTTCCCTTCTTTTGACCACAACCAACAAGTAAAAAAAGGAGGGCAAACGCACTGATTACTATTTTTTTCATATTTCCTCACATGATTTTTAGATAAAAATGAACAAGGCTAGGAGATACCCCAGCCTTGATGTTTATAGAGCTGCACGCAAACGTGCCTCTGCATTTTCTACATTACGGACAGAGCGTGGTAAGAAAGCACGGATATCATCCTCTTTATAGCCGACTTGCAGGCGCTTCTCATCCACAAGAATCGGGCTTTTTAGAATCCGCGGTGTTTCCATGATTAAGTTGAGCACTTCATTGACACTCAAATCTTCGATGTCAACTCCCAAAGCTTTCGCATAGCGGTTTTTTGATGACACAATACTAGCAATTCCATTTTCTGTCTTTGTCAGAATATCAAGTAATTCTTCTCTCGTAATTCCTTCTTTGCCAAGATTTTGTTCTTTATAACTTAACTGGTGGGCATTGAGCCAGGTCTTTGCTTTTTTACAGCTGGTACAACTGGAGACTGTATAAATTTTAATCATGTACCTACCCCTTTCGCTACATGTTACTATCAGTTTAGTCTATTATACCATAAAAAACATCCGACTTGCGACCTATTTTTAAAAAAATTTAACTTTTTCGCGATTTTCGTACTTTTTTCTTGACAAAATCAATTTATAGCCAACTTTTAAATTTTTTGATATACGTTCGTTTCACTACTGTAACACTGATCATATAGAGAACGATTATCAAGAGCAAAAAAAGGAAATAAATTGGTTTCAAAGGGATTAAACGAAGGATGCCAGCAATTGAAGAATAGGGAAGGAAGGTCACAAAACTGGCTGCTAGCAAGGTTGTTCCAAGAACAAACCATGATGGACGACTTTGCAAGAAAGGAAGCTTTGCTGAACGAAGCATGTGAATGACCATGGTTTGGGACCACATAGATTCAATGAACCAACCTGTCTGGAACAAGATGATAAAGCCCGTTGCCGACTCTGCTCCGTGAACATAAGCATGGCCTGTCGCCATTGGAACAATGACAAAATAGAGCAAGATAAAAGTCAAAATATCGAAAGCAGAAGAAATTGGCCCCATCCAAATCATAAAACGAGTAATGGACTGAGCTTCCCACTTATGAGGATGCTTCAAAAAGTCTTCATCCGCATTATCAAATGGCAAGGCGATACAAGAAAGATCGTAAACTAGGTTTAACACAATCAGTGAATCGGAGCCATAGGAAGGAAAGGTAAAAAGATACCTGACACTAAGAGTGAAAGAATATTCCCGAAATTAGAGCTGACCGTCATCTTGATATATTTGGTCATGTTGGCATAGACTTTGCGCCCTTCAACCAGACCTTTTTCAAGCACCATCAAATCTTTATCTAGCAAAATGACATCAGCGGTTTCTTTGGCAATATCTACTGCCGTGTCAACAGAAATCCCCACATCTGCTACTTTCATAGAAGGGGCATCATTGATTCCATCCCCCATATAGCCGACGCAATGTCCGTTGGATTTGATTTGTAAGATGATTCGTGCTTTTTGATCAGGAGAGAGTTTGGCAAAGACGGTTACTTTCTCGACTGCTTGGGCCAACTCTTTGTCCGACATAGCATCAATATCAGAACCCAACAAGATTTGATCAACATCTAAACCAACTTTTTCACATACTGCTTGGGTTACCTTCTCATTATCCCCCGTCAGAATCTTGGTTTGAACACCGTGCTCTAACAAAGCTTGAATAGCAGGTGCTGCTGATGGTTTTGGTGGGTCTAAGAAGGCAAGATATCCTGTTAGAATCATCTCTTTTTCATCTTCAACAGAGTAAGCAAAACCTTCTTTGAGGCCTGTTTTATAGGCAACTCCCAAGACTCGCAAGCCCTGTTGATTGAGTTGGTCTACTTCTTTTAAAATTTCCACTCGGATATCATCCGTCAGAGGGCTAATCTGATCTTGATATTCCACCTGGGTTGAAATCGCAAGCATTTCCTCTAAGGCACCCTTGGTTACCAAACTAACAACTTCGTTTTCATCCTTGACGATGACACTCATCCGTCTGCGTTCAAAGTCAAATGGAAGTTCATCGATTTTTTGGAAGCTAGTATCCAAATTTTGTAGAATAGCGTGTTCTTTAGCTTCTTTTTCAGTTCTACTGATAATGGCACGGTCCATCAAGTTTTTCAATCCCGTTTGAAAATAGGAATTGAGGTAGGCTCGTCTCAACACAGACAAATCCAAATCTCCATGTATATCCAATGGATATTCAAGGACAATTTCGTCTTGGGTAAGGGTTCCTGTTTTATCCGTACACAGGATATCAATAGCACCTAAATCTTGAATGGCATTGAGCTTTTTAATAACGACTTTTTCCTTTGCCATGATAATGGAGCCTTTAGCTAGACTGGCCGTGATAATCATGGGAAGCATCTCAGGTGTGAGCCCGACGCCCACACTCAAGGCAAATACGCCAGCTTCTAACCAATCTCCATCTGTCAAACCGTTGGAAAGAAATACGATGGGGACCATAACTAACATCAAACGAATTAAGAGCCAGGAGATGCTGTTCATCTCCCGCTCAAAAGAGGTCGGCTCATCATAGGTATTGAGGGTCTGCTCGATTTCTCCCATCATAGTGTCATCACCGACCGCTAGAATCAAAGCCTTGGCACTTCCTGATATCACGTTAGTTCCCATGAAAGCAAGCGCTTCTGCTTCTAGCAGACTATCAAAATTTGACTGATTCATTTTTGACAAGGCTAGTTTTTCAACTGAATCACTTTCGCCTGTTAAGCCTGACTGTTGGACAAAGAAATCGCGCGATTCAATCAAAAGGAGGTCTGCTGGAATCATACCCCCTGCACTCAACTTGACCATATCTCCAACAACCAAATCTTCAATCGCGACCTCTAAACTCTGGCCTTCACGAATAACCGTAGCTGTATTCACAATCATTTTTGAAAGGTTGGTCGCAGCTTTGTCGCTCCGTAATTCTTGAACAAAGCGTATGCCACCAGATATTAAAACGAGAACGACGATGATGATAGAGGTTGTCGGATCCTCTTGTCCAGGTTTCGCCAACCAGACATTGGTCACCATGGAAATCATTGCAATGACCAGCAGGATGATGGTAAATGGATTGATAATAGATTCGTAAATCTTTTTGAGGATACTGTCTTCTTGACCCTTGGTGATGGTGTTTTCACCATATAGGTCACGATTTTTCTCAACCTGCTCCTCAGTCAAGCCTGTTAGACTTGTCTTGTAAAAAGATAGAGTTTCTTTTAGAGGTGTGTGAATAGCTGTTGCTAATCTTTCTTTTGTAGTTTTCATTGGTTTCTCCTATCTGTATGAATGATGTGTTTCATACACAGAGACCAATCGCTTTATAAGGGCAGAGCGACACAAATCAGCGATTGGCTGTGTATGTGCGGTTCTGGGTGATCGTCAATTTGCATCGTCTGTCTCCTTTCCCTGTTCTAAAACAGTAGAAAATCCTGCCATAAAATGGCAGGATTAAAAAACTAATTATCTGTTTTTTCGTTCAAGCTTTAACTCCATAGGGCAATGAAATGAGCTTAGTCTTGGCCTTCGCGACCAGGACTGTTGACCAACGAGTAGTGTCTCCACTGCTTTGCGGTAGTCATCCGTATCCCTATGGTAGCCTCACCTACCGTTTTCGTCTATCAGTATAAACCTTTAAAATATAAAAGTCAATGATTTATCTCATTTTTTAGATAACAATCAATTCTTTTGGAGCAAGTGTCAATAACTCACAACCGTTATCTGTAATCAGGATATCATCTTCAATACGAACCCCGTATTTACCTTCAATATAGATACCCGGTTCATCAGTCAAGACCATACCAGATTTAATGACTTCTTTGGAAGTTTGGCTAAAGTAGGGTTCCTCATGGATATCAAGTCCGATACCGTGCCCGATACCATGGGTAAAGTAGTCGCCATAGCCTGCTTCTACGATAATATCACGAGGAATTTTGTCAAAGTCGCGGAAACCTAGCCCCGCCTTAGCCTGGTCAATCAGGGCTTGATTGCTGCGCAGGACAATATCATAAATCTCCCGCTCTTCATCTGTCACCTGCCCCACATGAACAGTCCGCGTCATATCGCTGACATAGTGGTTGTAGTAGCAACCAAAGTCCATGGTCAGGGTTTCACCCTTTTGGATGACCTTGTCACTAGCCACGCCATGTGGCATAGCAGAGCGGTAACCCGAAGCGATGATAAAGTCAAAGGAAGCTCCTGAAGCACCTAGCTGGCGCATACGGGCATCTAAAAAGTTCATGACAGCCTGCTCTGTCGTCTGACCAGGCTTAATAAAGTCCAGCACGTCTAGGAAGGCTTGGTCAGAAATCTGGCAAGCCTTGCGAATAGTCGCGATTTCTTGCTCATCCTTGATCATGCGCAGATTTTCGATAAAGCCTGTCATCGGAACCAACTCATGACCAGCAAACACACTTTCCAGCATCTTGAAGTAAGCATAGGAAATTTCATCGTCAAAACCGATTTTTTGGAGATTATCGTCCGCTATAATTTTAGCAATCTCACCAACTGCATCACGCGTTTCAACAATATCAAATCCTTGAACTACGCCCTTGGCAATCAAGGTATAACGAGAATCCGTCAGAAAAATCCGACGCGACTTGCTGATAAAAACTGTCGCTTCTGTTCCACTGAAACCAGTCAGATAGTAAATATTCTTCAGATTAGTTACTAAGACAGCATCACACTCTGTCTGTTTTAAAGCTACTTCAAATTTTTCAACTCTTGATAACATGAGAGAACCTCCGTAAATGATTTAATTTATTATAGCAAAAAAATATCGAAAAATAATACAATCTATATAGTTAGGATTAGATAAAATTGACTTTTGAAAGCGCTTAATGTATAATTTTTGTTAACCAAGAAAGAATGAGGTAACGATATGAATAAAACTGAATTACTGTTACAAAGACTAGATGAGATTGGTCAGTCTCTAAAAGATTCGAAACAAGCACTAGCTTTGCTGGCACTTGGTTCTTGCGGAACAGAAAGAGAACGATTGGATCAGTACTCAGATTTAGACTTCTTTGTTATTGTAAAAGATGGCTACAAGCAGACCTATATCCAAGACCTAACCTGGTTAAGTAAGCTCGAACCAATTGCATTTCACTACCAAAATACAGTGGACGGACATAAAGTTCTATTTGAAGATGATGTTTTTTGTGAATTTGCTGTCTTTGAAGCTCATGAACTAGTAAACATTCCCTTCTCTGAAGGCAAGATTATCTGGAAGGAGATCGGTTTTGATGAAACAATCTGTCAGCCACAAAGACTGCCATCAAAAGAAAACAGAGACCGTGAATGGCTGTTGGGAGAAATTTCATGTAATCTATATTTAGGGCTAGGTCGCTATCAGCGAGGCGAAAAATTAGCTGCTTATGATTTGATCCAAAACAGATCCGTCAAGCTTTGGACTGAACTAATCAGTTTGGAAACAACTTCTAAATCTAATTTTATAGATATCTTTAATACCAACAGACGATTTGAAGAAGGTTATCCAAAGGAAGCCAAGCAATTGCCTCACTTTTTGCAAGGTTACGAACGCATTTCTGAGTCTGCTCAAGCACTCCTAGAATATCTGGATAAATACTATTCTCTTAACCCATTTATAAAAGAAAAAATTCGTAATTTATTATAAAAAAGACTCTGCCTAAAAAAGCAGAGCCTTTTAAATCTTATTTTAACTTTCCTTTTAGATACTGGCCAGTATAGCTAGCAGAGTTTGTAGCAACTTCCTCTGGTGTACCAGTAGCAATAATCGTACCACCACCGACACCGCCCTCAGGTCCCAAGTCGATGATATGGTCTGCCGTCTTAATAACATCCAGATTGTGCTCGATGACAAGTACTGTATTGCCATCGTCTACAAAGCGAGCCAAGACCTTGAGCAAGCGAGCGATATCCTCCGTATGAAGTCCTGTCGTCGGCTCATCTAGAATATAGAATGACTTACCTGTTGAGCGTTTGTGGAGTTCACTAGCCAACTTCATACGCTGGGCTTCTCCCCCTGAAAGGGTTGTAGCTGGTTGTCCTAGCGTTACATAGCCCAACCCCACATCCTTGATAGTCTGGAGTTTGCGTTGAATCTTAGGAATGTGTTGGAAGAATTCCACTGCATCATTAACTGTCATATCCAAGACTTGCGAGATATTCTTTTCCTTGTAGTGAACTTCTAGGGTTTCACTGTTGTAGCGGGTGCCATGGCAAACCTCACAAGCCACGTAAACATCTGGCAAGAAGTGCATCTCAATCTTGATAATTCCGTCACCTGAACAGGCTTCACAACGCCCCCCCTTGACGTTGAAACTGAAACGGCCCTTCTTGTAGCCTCGTATCTTAGCTTCATTTGTCTGGGCAAAGAGGTCACGTATATCGTCAAAAACTCCTGTATAGGTAGCTGGATTGGACCTCGGCGTTCGTCCGATTGGGCTCTGGTCAATATCAATCAGACGATCCACATGCTCAATCCCTGTAATCGTTTTAAGCTTACCAGGTTTGTCTGAATTGCGGTTGAGCTTTTGAGCAATGGCTTTTTTGAGGATGCTGTTGATTAAGGTCGATTTCCCTGAACCGGATACCCCCGTCACGGCGATGAATTTCCCTAACGGGAAGCGGGCTGTGACATTTCGTAAGTTGTTCTCACGCGCTCCTGTCACTTCGATAAAACGACCATTTCCAACACGGCGCTCAGCCGGTACTGGAATGGCACGTTTACCTGACAAGTACTGACCTGTGATGGACTTGCTGTTGCGAGCCACTTGCTTAGGTGTTCCTGCGGCGACGATTTCCCCACCAAAAACACCAGCACCGGGACCAACGTCAATCAGATAATCCGCTTCGCGCATGGTATCTTCGTCGTGTTCTACCACGATGAGAGTATTACCCAAGTCACGCATCTTTTTCAGACTGACAATGAGACGGTCATTGTCCCTTTGGTGAAGACCAATCGATGGTTCGTCCAAAATATAGAGGACTCCTGAGAGGTTGGAACCAATCTGGGTAGCCAAGCGAATACGCTGACTCTCCCCACCCGAAAGGGTTCCTGCTGAACGAGATAGGGTCAGATAGTTGAGACCCACGTTATTAAGGAAAGTCAAACGATCCTTGATTTCCTTGAGAATGGGACGGGCAATGATGGCTTCGTTTTCAGATAGAGTTAACTGGCTGACCAAGTCCAAGTGGTCTGCGATAGATAGGTCTGAGATTTCTCCGATATGAGGACCTTGCTCGCCACCCACACGGACAGACAAGGCCTGGTCATTGAGACGGTAACCGTGACAAGTGCCGCAGGTCAACTCATTCATGTAGAGGCGCATCTGGGTGCGCGTGTAGTCACTGTTAGTCTCATGGTAACGACGTTTGATATTATTGACAACTCCCTCAAAAGGAATGTCAATATCCCGTACACCGCCAAATTCATTTTCATAGTGGAAATGAAATTCTTTGCCATCCGAGCCGTAGAGAATCAAGTTCTTATCTTCTTCTGACAAGTCCTCAAAGGGCTTATCCATATCCACTCCAAAGGCTGTCATGGCTTGTTCTAGCATGTTAGGATAGTAGTTAGATGAGATAGGATTCCAAGGCGCAAGTGCACCTTCACGAAGTGTCTTGCTGGTATCTGGCACCACTAAGTCGATATCCACCTCCAACTTGATGCCCAAACCATCACACTCGCTACATGATCCAAAGGCGCATTGAAGGAGAAAAGACGAGGTTCTAACTCTGGTACGGTAAAACCACAAACTGGACAGGCATAGTGCTCAGAAAAGAGCAACTCAGAGCTGTCCATGGTATCGATAATCACATATCCTTCTGCGATACGAAGGGCAGCCTCAACGGAATCAAAGAGACGGCTACGAATGCCCTCCTTGATGACGATACGGTCGACCACAACATCGATATTATGTTGCTTGCTCTTAGACAGCTCAGGCACTTCGGTCACGTCATAGACTTCCCCATCCACACGGACACGAACATAGCCATCTTTCTGAATCTTTTCAATGACGCTCTTGTGTTGCCCTTTTTTCTTGCGGATAACCGGAGCTAAGATTTGCAGACGTTGGCGTTCTGGCAATTCCAAGACCTTATCAACGATTTGCTCTACAGAAGAAGCCTTAATAGCCCCATGTCCGTTGATACAGTAAGGCGTCCCCACACGTGCGTAGAGAAGACGCAGATAATCATTGATTTCAGTCGTCGTCCCAACGGTCGAACGAGGATTTTTACTGGTCGTTTTCTGGTCGATGGAAATAGCTGGGCTGAGACCATCAATGGCATCTACATCTGGTTTTTCCATGTTACCCAAGAACTGACGAGCGTAGGCTGACAAGCTCTCTACATAACGACGCTGCCCCTCCGCATAAAGGGTATCAAAAGCTAGACTGGATTTCCCAGAACCTGATAAGCCCGTTACGACGACCAGCTTGTCTCGCGGAATCTCCACATCAATATTTTTTAGGTTATGGGCACGCGCCCCATGAATCACAATTTTATCTTGCATCTTTGTTCTTTCTAGTCCATTATTGCTTTCCATTATACCAAAAAATGTGAAATTCTATTACCCAAAAAGCTGTTTTTATAGTATAATAGTACGGTGCAAAAAACCAAACACTGAATAGTAGGAAAGGATAGGGGATATGAAACAAGTTTTTCTCTCAACAACAACTGAATTTAAAGAGATCGACACGCTTGAACCGGGTACTTGGATCAACCTCGTCAATCCTACACAAAATGAATCACTGGAAATCGCCAACGCCTTTGATATTGACATTGCCGACCTCCGAGCACCGCTCGATGCGGAAGAAATGTCTCGTATTACCATCGAAGACGAGTATACTTTGATCATCGTAGACGTTCCCATCACAGAGGAAAGAAACAATCGCACCTACTACGTAACGATTCCGCTAGGGATTATCATCACCGAGGAGACCATTATCACCACCTGCTTGGAATCCCTCCCCGTTCTCGATGTCTTTATCAACCGTAGACTGCGCAACTTCTATACCTTTATGCGTTCACGCTTTATCTTCCAGATTCTCTACCGCAACGCTGAGCTTTACCTGACGGCCCTCCGTTCGATCGACCGTAAGAGTGAACAAATCGAAAGTCAACTTCACAAGTCTACTCGAAATGAAGAGTTGATCGAGCTCATGGAATTGGAAAAGACCATCGTCTATTTCAAAGCCTCACTGAAGACCAATGAGCGCGTGATTAAGAAATTGACCAGCGCAACTAGCAATATCAAGAAATACCTAGAGGACCAAGACCTGCTCGAAGATACCCTGATTGAAACTCAACAGGCCATCGAGATGGCAGATATCTATGGAAACGTCCTTCACTCTATGACAGAGACTTTCGCCTCTATCATTTCCAACAACCAGAACAACATCATGAAAACTCTGGCTCTCGTGACCATTGTCATGTCTGTCCCGACCATGATCTTCTCTGCCTATGGGATGAACTTTAAGGATAATGAAATCCCTTTGAACGGTGAACCCCACGCCTTCTGGTTAATCGTCTTTATCGCCTTTGCTATGAGTGTTTCACTCACTCTCTATCTCATCCATAAAAAATGGTTCTAAGAGGAATCCCTATGTCTCAGATTGATTTACAAAAACTAACCAAGAAAAACCAAGAGTTTATCCATATTGCTACCCAGCAATTCATCAAAGATGGTAAGACAGACGCTGAAATCAAGGCTGTCTTTGAGGAAGTCATTCCCCAAATCCTTGAAGAGCAAGCTAAAGGGACGACAGCTCGTTCCCTCTACGGCGCTCCAACCCACTGGGCTCATAGCTTCACTGTCAAGGAGCAATACGAAAAAGAGCATCCTAAGGAAAATGACGATCCAAAACTCATGATTATGGACTCAGCTCTTTTCATCACTAGCCTCTTTGCCCTCGTCAGCGCCCTCACAACCTTCTTCTCAGCAGATCAGGCCATTGGCTATGGTTTGATTACCCTCTTGTTGGTTGGACTTGTAGGAGGACTTGCCTTCTACTTGATGTACTACTTTGTCTACCAGTACTATGGACCAGACACAGACCGTAGCCAACGTCCTCCATTCTGGAAGTCAATCCTCGTCATTTTGGCCTCTATGGTCCTTTGGTTGGTTGTCTTCTTTGCAACAAGCTTCCTACCAGCAAACCTCAATCCAGTCCTTGCTCCATTGCCTTTGGCTATCCTGGGAGTTGCCCTTCTCGCCCTTCGCTTCTATCTCAAGAAACGTTTCAACATCCGAAGTGCAAGCGCGGGCCCAGCACGCTACTAAGAGAAGTGAAAAGCTATGACATATAGTCAATCTTTAGTTCAGCAGATTCGAAAAATTCTAGCACTCAAACTTCCTCCCCAAATTTTTGAAGAAGAGCTAGAAGAAAAGAAACTGTTTGGTGGCCTTGCCTTTATGATTCGTGGGAAAATGGTCCTTACAGTCAGTTCCAGAAAGGAAGAGCTGGTTATGGTGAGAATTGGCAAAGAAATGGAAAAGCAAGTTCTACCCCGAACAGGAGCTCATACTACATTGATGAGGGGGCGCCTTTATCATGGCTATATAGACTTAGATATAGAAGGTCAAAAAGAATTGCCTTACTGGATTGATTTGGCCCTATCCTATAATCAAGAGTTGACCAAATAACTCATATCTAGCGAGATTACTGATTAGAAAAACAAAAAGCAACTGCACTAGTGGTTGCTTTTTCGCTTGCTTGACCTACAAGCGTCCCTCTACCCTGTTCCCTATAGTTTTCTCCCATCTTTTATGATAAAATAGGCTCTATCAATTTCTAGGAGGTCGAGATATGGTTTCTACTATTGGTATCGTGAGCTTGTCTAGTGGCATTATCGGTGAAGACTTTGTCAAACACGAAGTGGAGCTGGGTGTCCAACGTCTCAAGGATATGGATCTCAATCCTATCTTTATGCCCCACTCGTTAAAGGGCTTAGACTTTATCAAGGATCACCCTGAGGCGCGTGCAGAGGATTTGATACAGGCCTTTTCGGACGATAGCATCAACATGATCCTCTGCGCCATCGGTGGTGATGATACCTATCGTTTGCTACCTTACCTTTTTGAAAATGACCAACTACAAAAGGTTATCAAACAAAAGATTTTTCTTGGCTTTTCGGATACGACCATCAATCACCTCATGTTGCATAAACTAGGGGTCAAGACTTTTTATGGGCAATCCTTTCTAGCAGACATTTGTGAATTGGACAAGGAGATGTTATCCTATAGTCTCCACTACTTTAAAGAACTGATCGAGACTGGAAGAATCTCAGAAATCCGCCCTAGCGACCTTTGGTATGAGGAAAGGGCTGATTTTAGCCCTAATGCTCTGGGAACAGCTCGAGTCAGCCATGCAAATACCGGTTTTGACTTGTTACAAGGAAATGCTCAGTTTGAGGGGGAAATCCTCGGTGGTTGCATCGAGTCCCTCTATGATATCTTTGACAATTCTCGATATGCGGACAGTAGAGAACTCTGCCAAAAGTACAAACTCTTCCCTGACTTATCCGACTGGGAAGGAAAAATCCTCTTGCTAGAAACAAGCGAAGAAAAGCCTGAGCCGGAAGAGTTAAAAAAGATGTTACGGACTTTAAAGGACACTGGTATATTTGAGATCATCAGAGGACTCTTGGTCGGAAAACCAATGGATGAAACCTTCTATGACGACTATAAGGTAGCACTAATGGACATCATTGACAGCAATATCCCGATTGTCTATAATCTAAACGTAGGACATGCCACACCAAGAGCCATTGTTCCCTTTGGCGTTCACGCTTATGTGGATGCACAGGAGCAAGTCATTCGCTTTGACTATAACAAAAAATAAACAATTTCTCCATTTTTGTGCTTTGGTATTGATTTTCGTTACAATTTGTGTCTGAATTTATTGCATTTTGCTTATTTCTATGATATCCTTTTGAAGGAGGTGTATATGACTAAACAAAAAATAAATCAAATTGTCGGTTCAATCGGGGCTTTTATCGGGATTATTGTATTTATCGCCTACATCCCACAAATTTTTGCCAATTTACAAGGCAACAAAGCTCAACCATTCCAGCCTTTATCCGCAGCAGTATCTTGTTTAATTTGGGTTATTTACGGATGGACAAAAGAGCCTAAGAAGGATTGGATACTAATTATTCCAAACTCAGCTGGCGTTGTCTTAGGTGGACTGACATTTCTTACTGCACTATAAAAATTACTAGCATATAATCAAAAAGCTGAGAGGAATTTCTCAGCTTTTTTCTATATTCTCAGATAGTTAGACGCTTGCACTCACTAATTTCCGTTTTTCCACTCACAATCATTCTCGTGGTCGTCAATCAGACCTGCCGCTTGTAAAAAAGCTAAAACTGCGACTGGACCTGTGAATTTGAAGCCTCGTTTTTTGAGATCTTGAGATAACTTTTCAGACAAGGCTGTTTTAGCAGGTGCTAGGTGATAGTCAGGGACATCATTGATGATGGTTTGTCCATTGACAAAAGACCAGAGATAGGCATCAAAAGAGCCATATACTTCCTGAACTTGTAAAAATGCTTCAGCATTGGCACGCGTAGCAAAAATCTTGGCTCGATTTCGAATGATGTCTGGATTGTCTAACAAGGTCTCCAACTCTGCATCCGTCATCTCTGCGACCGCTTGAATTTGATAGTCATGAAATGCTTCTCTGAAAGCTTGGCGCTTGTTTAGCACCGTTTCCCAAGACAGACCAGCCTGATAGGTCTCCAAACAAAGCAACTCAAAAAGGGCGCGGTCATCATGAAGAGCCTGTCCCCACTCTTCATCATGGTAGGCCACATATAAAGGGTTATTCATTTTTACCCACGAACAACGTTTTGGCATATTATTCTCCTATTTCACCAACATTTTAAGTGCAGATTTGATATAGTTCTCAGCTGTATCCGTCGTTCCTTCAAAGAACTTCTTGATTTTCTTGAGCTCTGTTGCCTTGTAGCCCAGTGCCAGCATGGCTTCCATAGCCTCTTCCAATTCTTGGTTTTCAGCACTGGCTTGCACTGCGACCTTGGCAGGAAGGGCATCACTAGCCACGACTACCTTTCCTTCCAAGTCCAGCACCATTTGCTGGGCTGTTTTCTTACCAATTTTAGGGAACTTGGTCAAGTAGGTGATGTTCCTGGTTTCGATGGCTTGAACCAAGCCAGCATTGTCATCGGCAGCGATAATAGCCAAAGCTGATACAGGACCAATCCCTGAGACCGAAATCAGACTGAGAAAAAGCTTCTTCTCATCTTCTGAGCGAAAGCCATAAAGTAGATGGGCATCCTCACGGATGACTTGATGCACATAAATCTTAATTTCTTGATTAACCTGACCTGAGTAAGCATAAGGATTGGCTACATGCAAGATATAACCGATACCATTTGCCTCAAGAACGATATATTTAGCAGTGATTTTGGTAATGATTCCTTTTAGATATTCGTACATAATTTTTTCTCCCTTATTTTGCCTATCTAGTATACCATATTTCCCCAAGACAGACTGCAACAAAAGGTGCAACCTCTGGTTGACAAATAGTACAGGAGATTGTATTCTCTTTATAAGTAAAAATTGTTAGGATAGAAGTAGAAAAAGGAGGATAGCATAATGAAACTCGCAGAAAAACTATTTGAGCTCAGAAAGGAAAAAGGTTGGTCCCAAGAAAAGCTAGCAGAACAAATCAATGTTTCTCGGCAAAGTATCTCCAAATGGGAGTCTGGACAAGTCCTTCCTGAAATCGAAAAAATCATTGAATTAAGTAAGATTTTCCAAGTAACAACTGACTATCTACTACTGGATGAAAACTCTGAAAAAGGTTCCTCGGAAGTGATCTTGGAGAAAGATAAGGACAAATACTATAAAGAGGTTAAATCTTTTGGTCTCTGGCAAGTGATTTATATTTTCGTCTTGGCTCTGGCTATCTATCTCTTTTTAGCTGGTTCGAGTTTGCCAGCCGAATTCACTGCTTGGATCTGGCTGACCTTCGTTCTCTTGATTGCTTCAGCTATTGCTATCAACAAGACTCTCAAAACCAAGGAACTTCACCTTGATAAGATGATTGGTATCGAAAGAACTTCAGCAGAAGTCAATAGAAAAAAGTGACGGAGATGGAAGTATCCAACCATCCTTTCTTTTAAAGAAGAACAAGCAACCTTGTTTCACAACTTATATAACATTTCCCATGATAAAACGCATAATACCAAGGTTTTTGAATGCCTGATATTATGCGTTTTTCTGATTTTAAAGACTTTTGATCAGCTTCCCTTACTCAGCATGAGTTGTTTCATTTGCAAAAGAAATGATCGCTTCTTTGAGCTCATCTCCACTGAGTGAACGGAACTCCTCTATTTTTTGATTGATGGCTTCTAGTGGCATGACATTTACCTTACCAACGAAAATCTTATCCATGACTTGGTTATCAACCAATTCGGTCGAAACCAAGAGTTCTTCATAGAGTTTTTCCCCTGGTCGAATCCCGACTTCAACGATTGGAATTTCGCTTTCGGTATGTCCGCTTAGAAGGACCATTTTCTTAGCCAAATCATAGATCTTGACTGGTTTGCCCATGTCAAGGATAAAGACTTCTCCGTCCTTGGCATAAGCACCAGCATGGATTACTAGACGGCTAGCCTCTGGAATGGTCATGAAGTAACGTGTCATACGGAAGTCTGTCACCGTTACAGGACCGCCTTCAGCAATCTGGCGTTCAAAGACAGGAATCACGCTACCACGGCTACCGAGAACATTCCCAAAACGAACTGCACAGTAGGTTGATTTGCTACGTTGGTTAAAGCCAGTGACAATCAACTCTGCCACGCGCTTGGTCGCACCCATAACATTCGGTGGATTGACCGCCTTGTCAGTCGAAATCATAACCATCTTAGGTACCTTAGCTGCATCAACAGCCTTAGCAACATTGTAGGTTCCGAGGATATTGTTTTTGAAGGCTTCTTTTGGATTGCGCTCCATCATCGGAACGTGCTTGTGGGCAGCAGCATGGTAGACAATGGCTGGTTTGTACTGTTCAAACACCTGCAAAAGACGATCATAGTCCTGAATATCTGCAATGACAGGAACATAATCAATCCCTTGGAATGTACGGATCAATTCATGATAAACAAGATAGATTGAGTTTTCACCATGTCCAAGCAAGACGATACGCTCTGGATTGAAGCGGCTAACCTGACGACAAATCTCTGAACCAATCGAACCACCAGCTCCTGTCACCAAGATAGTCTTGCCTGTAAGCTCTGCACCCAGACGGGATTCGTCAAGACGAATTTCCTGACGCCCCAAAGGTCTGTGATGTCAATTTTCTGGAAACCACTACCTGGTTGGTGCAACCCCTGAACAACTGTCTCAACCTTGGGCATCTTGTAACATTTGATGCCGAGTTTATTACACATCTGCAAGATGCGTTCGTACTCTGATGGGTCAAGCGAAGGGATGGCTACGATGACTCGCTCGATTTGGTGACGTTTGGCCAATTCAGGCAGATTATCATAGGAGCCCAAAACTGGGATTCCACCTAGTTTTTGTCCCTTTTTCTTTTCATCGCTATCCAAAATTCCCACTAACTCGAGGTCACTAGTTGGGTGTTGGTAGCTATTCATAAAGAGAGCACCACCATCGCCAGCACCAATCAAGAAGGTACGACGGTGCTCACCATCCCCACTACCCTGCTTGCGCTTAGAATAAATCAACTGCCAAGTGATACGAGGAAGCAAGATGAGGAAGGTACTCAACAAGATAAAGAGCACGATGAAACGGATAGAAAATAGTGGAAGAAAGGCATAGCAAATCCCATAGGAAAGAACACTACTAAGCATCACTCCGAAAAAGATTTTCATGAAATCCGTAATCTTGCTATAACGACTAATACTAGCATTTAGCCCCCAAAACGCAATCATGATTTGATAGAGGAGGAAGGCTAAAAGAGTGTAGATTACATAATCTACAGGCGCAGGATTTATAAGGCCATAAAACAAGATATAAGATACGATGATGGAAACCACCATACTCAGAATATCGAATATCCCCCAAAACACTTGTTTTTGCTGTTTATTTAAAATTTCAACCAGATCAATCACATAATCTGTTAGTTTTTTATTCATAGGAATTTACTCCCCCTTAAAAGAGTCAGATGATACTGTTGTTATGATAACCTGAATCATTCAGTCTATCGGGGCTTACTTTCTCTTTCTTAAAAGTTTGACGAAGATAAACTGACGTACAAAAGCCTGGACAAAAGTGCAACAATGGCCTGAATGGCTACACTTTTAGCATATTCCATGTAAGAAATTTGCCCTCGCTCAAGCATCCGTTGGCGAGCTTGACGATAGAGTTTAAGGTAACGCAAGCCACCTCGACGCTCAAACATCCCTGCACCGACACGAACCTTACACAAGATTTGATCTAGGTTCCCAGTCTTGGCACCTGCAGCAATCATATTGAGCCAAAGGAGGTCATCCTCCATGTAAAGGCCATCTTCATAGTTGCCCGCCTTGAGGACCATGTCCTTTTTGAACATGACTGTCATATGGTTAAAGGCGCTTCTCATTCTCTGATAAGCCACAATGTCTGCATGCTGAGTTGGAACACGACGATAAGACACAATCTCATCTGGATTGTCAATGAACTCTGCGATATGCCCACCTAAGAGGTCGAGATCTTCTTTCTCCATTAGCTGAAGCTGTTTCTCAAAACGATCCGGAACGGCTAAATCATCCGTATCCATGCGGGCAATAATGTCATACTGGCACTGTAAAACACCGTATCGAAGAGCCAAGCCTAAACCTTGGTTTTGTTCTAAGGGGCACCGTTTAACTGGAATGTCTGACTGAGTTTCCACTTCATCTAGCACCTGATAGAGTTCGGGTGTGAGCGGCCCGTCCTCAACAAGAACAAGCTCGCTCGGTTTCAAGGTCTGGTTTTGAACACTTTTGATAGCATCTCTTAAAAACGTCGGATTTTCCTTTACATAGACCGACATCAAGACGCTGATTTTTTTGCTTTTTCAGGCACAGTTTTTTTCTCCAATGTATAGATTTCCTTCCACTATTTTATCACAAATTCTCCTAGTTTCCTATTTTTATATCAAATCAAGGAAAATTCTAGTAAAGAAATCTGTCTCTTTTCACTTTATTTTCACTTCCATTGATTGATTTGTCTTGGCTGTCATTACTTGACATTATAAGGAAAAAACCTTAAAATAAGCTGTTATTAAAATCATCCTATCGAGGTTTTTATGAAAAAACAATCACTCTTTTTTGTTCTAGGAATTGTCTTAATCGGGACTGTTTTACGTTCTCCATTTACTGCTCTTCCAACCATTTTAGGAGATATCGCTCAAGGACTAGGAGTGGAGGTCAGCTCTCTTGGGATTTTAACCAGTCTCCCTCTCTTGATGTTTGCTCTTTTCTCTGCTTTTGCAAGCCGCTTGGCACAAAAAATCGGGTTGGAACACCTCTTTACTTACTGTCTCCTCCTCTTAACTGTTGGCTCTGTCATTCGGATTCTCAATCTTCCCCTTCTCTATCTAGGAACCCTAATTGTAGGAGCAAGCATTGCAATCTTCAATGTACTCCTCCCAAGTATGATCCAGGCAAATCAGCCTCAAAAGATTAGTTTCCTAACAACTCTCTATGTCACTGCCATGGGAATTTCGACAGCCATCGCTTCTTATCTTTCTGTCCCTATCACCCAAGCTAGTTCTTGGAAGGGCCTCATCCTCGTTCTCAGCTTTCTCTGTCTAGTCACACTGCTAGTCTGGTTGCCAAATCATCGCCACAACCACCACCTAGAAAGCCAAAAAGAAAAGCAAGTCAAAGAGAATATTCTAAAAAGTAAAGATGTCTGGGCTATCATTGTCTTTGGTGGTCTTCAGTCCTTGCTCTTTTATACAAGCATGACCTGGTTGCCAACTATGGCTATTAGTGCTGGTCTTTCTAATAGTGATGCGGCTCTTCTGGCTTCTATTTTCTCACTGATCAGCATTCCTTTTTCGATGACTGTTCCAAGTCTGACGACTCATCTGTCAGGTGGCCACCGTCAAATCATGCTAGCAGTTATCTCTATCGCTGGTATGATAGGAATTGCCATGCTCTTGTATCCAAGCGTCAACTTCCTCTACTGGCTAGTCGCCCACCTCTTGATTGGGACTGCCTGTAGTGCTCTCTTTCCTTATCTCATGGTTTGCTTCTCACTTAAGACCAGCTCGCCTGAAAAGACTGCGCAACTCTCAGGTCTGGCGCAAACAGGGGGCTACATCTTAGCGGCATTGGGTCCTACCTTGTTTGGTTATAGTTTTGACCTTTTCCAATCTTGGATTCCAGCTGTCCTTGCCCTTCTAGCCATCGATGTCATCATGACTATCTCACTCTTTATGGTGGATCGGGCGGATAAAATCCTTTAAACTTCTAGTTTTTGCTAGGAGTTTTTTATATGTAAAATTTTTACACATATTTCTTGACAGGGCTTTCATATTGAGATACAATATATTTGAAAAAGAGTATATAAAAATTTTTTTATATAATGAAAAGGAGGTTTCCCATGTACTTTCCCAACATCCTCTGCCCTGATTGAGTTTCTCATCTTGGCTGTACTGGAGCAGGGGGATTCTTATGGTTATGAGATTAGCCAAACCATTAAACTCATCGCCAATATAAAAGAATCTACGCTCTATCCCATTCTCAAAAAATTGGAAGCCAGTGGCTTTCTAACCACCTACTCTAGAGAGTTTCAGGGGCGTATGCGCAAATACTACTCCTTGACCAATCGGGGCGTAGAGCAGCTCATTACTCTAAAGGAAGAGTGGACGCTCTATACCGACACCGTCAACGGCATCATAGAAGGGAGTATCCGCCATGACAAGAACTGACTATCTGACTCAGTTAGAAACCTATCTCCATAAACTGCCTGAAGCTGACCGCATCGAAGCCATGGACTATTTTAAGGAACTATTTGACGATGCAGGTCCAGAGGGCGAAGAAGAACTCATTGCTAGTCTAGGAACACCAAAAGAAGCAGCTCATGATGTCCTCTCTAACCTCCTCGACAAAAAGGTCAATGAAGCCCCTGCTCAAAAGAATGACCGTCAACTGCTACACATTGCCCTACTTGCCTTACTAGCAGCCCCTATTGGAATTCCTGTTGGAATTGCAATTATCTTAACCATTATCGGGCTTTTTATCGCGGCTGCCTCCGTCATTCTAGCCTTCTTTACCGTCTCTGTGACGGGTATCCTACTAGGCGGACTCTTTATCGTAGAGAGCTTTAGTGTCCTAGTCGAAGCCAAATCCGCCTTTATCTTGATTTTCGGGGCTGGTTTGCTTGCTATCGGTGCTTCTTCTCTTGTTTTACTAGGCATCTCCTATGTAGCTCGTTTCTTTGGTCTCCTGATCGTCCGTTTGGTGCAATGGATTCTTAAAAAAGGAAAGAGAGGTGACAGACATGCGTAAATTGACAAAAGGATTTCTCATTTTTGGTGTGGTTTCTACAATCCTTGGTTTTATCATGATTATTGCAGGCGCCCAGTCCAATGGCATTCAGAGTTTACTTGCCATGTCAAAAGACCCCGTCTATGACAATCGTATCGAAGAAGTGACCTTCGGAAGCGAAGTGGAAAAACTTGATTTGACCCTTGAGGACCATAGCCTAACCATCACAGAGTCTGTAGATGACAAGATCCACATCAGCTATCATCCGTCAGTGTCTGGTCATCACGATCTAACTACTGGCATGAGTGACAAAACACTGAGCGTCACTGACAAACAAGCCTCCCAACATCGTTTTCTCGGTTCAGGAATCGAAGGCCTACTTCGTATCGCCAGCAACTATTCTCATCGTTTTGACGAAGTCGTTCTCTCCCTACCTAAAGGAAGAACTCTGAAAGCTATCAATGTCTCAGCCAATCGTGGACAAACTAATATTCGTCAAGCCAATCTTGAAAATGCGACAATCAAAACAAAAGGCTATCTCTTAAGACTAACAGAAAGTTCTATCAAGAACAGCACACTAACGACACCTCATATCATCAATATCTTTGATACCGAATTGACAGATAGCCAGGTCAAGACGGAAGGGGAACATCTCCATGTTGAAAATATCCAAATCCACGGCAAGGTTGAGTTAGAAGCTAGATCAGATCTAAATCTTATTCTCACCAAAGAAGAGCGGCAACGAATCAACCTCAACCTCACAGCTAAACATGGCTCCATTATCCATTTTACAAGAGAGGGACGACACTCTGTCAAAAAAGGGGAGGATAACCAATATGAACGCTTAACCAACCCCTATCAAACTGAAAAAGCCGATGTCAAGAATCAACTCATTGCACGAACCGACGGGGATATCTTTCTTCTAAAAGATGAGGATCAGTCATCTCCTTCTACGAACCATTGACAAAAACGCTTTCATCTGCTAGTCTAAAGATAGAAAAAGACCATAAAAAAGGAGGTTCCACCATGACACAAGAATGGTTTGAAAGCGCCGATCTTGAAAAGAAATCAGCTCAGACGAAATCGGAAATCCAACCCGACCAACCAGAGACTTCGGAAACTGTGGAGACCGAACCACAAGCAAGTCAAGAAACACCTGTCTCACCTAAAGAGTCGGAAAGGCATGAGGAGGAAGATCCAGAAACGATAGAAGAAACCCAAAGCGAGGAACAGGGGGAAGGGAAAGCTGAAGAGGAACGCAACCAAGAAAACTCTGTAAAAGAGAAAAGCATCCTCAGCAAGGCTTTAGAGAGTCCCTATATCCCAGACATTGACCCCCGCAAAACTGCTCGATTCAAAGAAGAAATCGCACTATTTTGGACTTGGCTGCTGGATGCCATCCAAGAACCAACTGCCAGCAAGACTACGGACCAAACGCATCGTTACAGTGTCTTTGCCTTGCTCACTTTGCTATCTACGATTAACCTTTTCTTTAGTATTTACCACATCAAGCGCCTCTACTATGGCTATATGGTCTCTATTGCTAATAGTTCTCCTAACCAGCTCCCACCTTTAGATCTCTTTGCTGGACTTTCGATTCTGGTCGCTAGCGCTCTATTTTACTTTTCCATCATTTTGGGAGGCTTTACTGTCCGACGTGTGCTGGACCAGGAGAGTGACTTCACATTCCAAGAAGCCTTTAATCGGTATAGCAGACTCTTTGCTATCCCACTTGTCCTAACAGCTCTAGCAAGTTTCTTTGCACTCTTTGGTGGCTTACGATTTGCTGGCATCCTCACTCTTCTAAGCATGGCCATCTTTGCCCTTGGCAATCTCTTTGTGATTAGCAAGCCAAGTAAGACCAGTAGCCTCGACCCATTTTATCGATTCCTGCTAGCTGTCTTACTTGATGGTGCCATTCTCTTACCCTTCTTCATTGCAGAGCTCGCGCTGACAGTGGACTACCTTCGCATCCTGACATTCTTTTAACCAAAATCCCTGCCATTTGTTAATGACAGGGATTTTTATGCTTACTCATTTTTAAACAATGTCTACTTGATGCTTGCCAATCCTTCAAAATCTTGTCCCAAAATGGCTCGTACTTCTAATTGATTAGCATCTAATTGCTGGTAAAATTCTTTTGGTAGTGACTCTAGGAATTTTGCATAGTCCAAGCGAGCAATGGCTTCATAGTCTTCTGCTTTTGAGCCATCACCAGAAATCTTCACCAGGTCAATCTCCCAAACAAGCTCCTTGCCCGCCAGCTGCTCGGTATAAGGAGCTGGTACAAAGGGTTCCTTTGGCAAAATCGTCTTGACTCCCTGGGCCAGGTGATAGATACCGTGCACCTTGCCTTGAGCATCTGGGTAAAATTTCACACTGGCAAGGTAGGCATCAGAGCCTTGGACCTTCTTGACCAGCTCTTCAAAACGTGCCAATCCATCCTCTGCTAAAAAGCTCTCGAGGTAGTCCTTGTTGAGATAGATCGGGAACAAGAGCCCTTGGCAATATACTAAACGAATCGCCTTATCAGCTAGATAATGCTTGACCGTTTGTCGGAAATAGGTTTCAAAGTCAAATCCTTCTAGCCCTTCTACCGCTTGCCCCAACTTGCCAGATAGGGCCTGGAGGAGAGTTTCTACAATCTCCCAGTCCGCTCTAGTAAGGAAATCTGGGATCACCACTTGATAGCCTTTCGACTATCCGCATAGTTGACCTTGAAGAGAAATTGCGACTGGCCTACAATCCCACACTCGATATACTCGAGACGGTTAAGAGATTGACGGAGGTAGACCGCATCATAACTGTGTGACTCCAAGCCCTCTACCAAGGCTAAGATGGACTTGGCAGTCAAAACCTCCTGTTGTCCTAGAATGCTTTCTTTATTTGGTATAAAAAATGTTTTCGCCATAACTGGCCTCCTTTGAAATCGTTTACATACAGTATAACCTATTTTCCTGAAAGATACAGAAACAAACTTTAGATTTTTAGATAAAAAGCATAGAAAAACAGCCCCTGAAGGCTGTTTGCTTTATACTGTAGCGACTTGATCCAAGCTTTCACCGATAGCAGCTAAGCGCTCCACCACTTCTGCTTGTGTCAATTCATTTTCTGAAACATAGCGGTTGCGTGGGTGAACACGACACTCGTGTGAGCATCCACGAAGGTACTTGTCTTCATTTTCTTCTGATGTTAGGATACGACGGTTACAGAAGGGGATTTCCACAGTTGACATAACGTTCACATGGTGTTCCATCAAACCAGTCTTTCCCTACGATGGTTGGGTTGACATGGTTGACATCGACTGCGATACGCTCGTCAAAGACGTACATTTTCCCATCCCAAAGTTCACCTTGGACTTCTGGGTCTTTACCGTAAGTTGCGATTCCTCCGTGCAATTGGCCAACATCTTTGTAGCCTTCACGCACCATCCAGCCTGAGAATTTCTCACAGCGAACGCCACCTGTACAGTAAACAACCACGCGCTTGTCCATGAATTTTTCCTTGTTGTCACGAACCCATTGTGGCAACTCACGGAAGTTGCGGATGTCTGGGCGAATAGCTCCGCGGAAGTGTCCTAGGTCGTACTCATAATCGTTACGTGTATCAAGGACAACTGTATCTTCGTCAAGAAGGGCTTCTTTGAACTCTTTTGGAGACAAGTAAGCACCTGTTGTTTCAAGTGGGTTGATGTCGTTGTCAAAGTCGTTGTCTTCCAAACCAAGGTGGACAATTTCTTTCTTGTAGCGAACAAACATCTTCTTGAAGGCTTGTTCATTTTCTTCGTCAATCTTGAACCAGAGGTCTTCCATTCCTGGGAGGCTGTGAACGTAGTCCATGTATTTTTGAGTTGTTTCGTAGTCACCCGAAACGGTTCCGTTGATTCCCTCGTCAGCGACTAGGATACGACCTTTGAGGCCGATTGATTTACAGAAAGCCAAGTGATCTGCCGCAAATTGCTCTGCATTTTCAATTGGAGTATAGAGGTAGTAAAGTAAGACACGAATATCTTTTGCCATAAGATTTGTTCTCTTTTCTATTCTTAAATTTTCAGAATTTTTCATCTAACTATACTAGTATACCCACTTGGGAAAGTGATTGCAATTTATTTGACCGGAAATTATATAGAGAGACCTGCCACTGCACTTTATCAGTAACTATACCGAATCGCAGATAATTCTCTCAATTTTTTGATTTACATCCTAAAAATCACTACCTCCCCTAGAGAACTAGGGAAGGTAGTGATCACATTTTTAGGATTTAGGAATGAATACACGAAATCAATCGATCTTATGATTTTTTGTTTTTCAAGAATTCGTCGTATTGTTTTTGCATTTCATCCAATACTTTTTGGTAAGCACCTTCAGATTTAAGTTTTGCCATCAATTCTGGAATAGCTTTTTCTGGGTCTAGAGTACCAGTGTTGATAGCTGTATCGAATTGTTGCATAGTGTTAGTGATAGCTGAGATGTCAGATTTCACGTTGTCAGTGTTAAAGATAAATCCAAGCGCTGGAGATTCTTTGCAGTTTCCAAGTCTTTCTTAGATTGTGCAATTTGCTCATCTGTTACATTTTCGTTGATGTAAAGGATCCAGTTGTTACCAGTGTTCCATCCTGACATGTGAGTGTTTCCTTTGTATCCATCAAGGACTTTAACACGGTTTTCTTTACCTGCTACTTTTTCCCAGTTCTTGCCTTCTGGTCCATAAACAAGTCCGTTCAAGAGTTCTGGGTTAGTGTTCAAGAGGTTCAACACTTCCATTGCTTTTTCTTTGTTCTTAGAGTTATTTGAGATTACAAAGTTAGCAACTTGAGTTGTTTGGTTTTTCTTGATGAAGTTAGTAAATGGTTTGATTTTGATGTCTCTGTTAGCAACACGAGAAAGCAAGCTGCTACCGTAGTCAGCTGGTCCTACTGTTTCTTCGCGAACAAGCCAAGTATCTTGAGTAAGGTCATATGAAGTTTCGCTTGTTGCTACGTCTTTTGGAATGTATCCTGCTTCATAGTATTTGTGAAGAGTCTTCAAGTGTTCTACAAAACGAGGAACTTCGTAACGGTTTACGATCTTAGTAGTATCGCCTTCAAGGTCGATGACGAATGGAAGACCATTTGCAACTGGGTAGTCAAAGTTTTCTGATGGAATAAAGTTTTTACCAACAGCGAATGGCATTACATCTGGTGCTTTTTCTTTGATTTGTTTCAAGACTGGTTCAAGTGTTTCGTATGAAGTTACACCTGAGATATCGATGCCGTATTTTTCAAGAAGTGGGCCGTTGAAAGCAAAGTTTTGTGAAGATGCAACGTTAGCTGCAACTGGAACAGCGTAGATTTTACCGTTTACAGTGTTACCTTTGATGTAAGCTGGGTCAAGCGCTTTGTAAAGTTCAGCTCCTTCTTTCTTATACAATTCTGTCAAGTCAGCATAAGCACCTTTTTGAGCGTTTACTACATAGTTATCTGCAAATGCGATATCGTAGTTTTCACCTGATGAAGTGATAACTGACATTTTCTTACCGTAGTCACCCCAACCAAGGTATTGGATGTCCAATTTAGCACCAACTTTTTCACCGATGATTTTGTTTGCATTTTCTAGCAATTCATCCAAGTTATCTGGTTTATCACCGATTTGGTACATTTTGATAACAGTTTTTTCGCCTGAAGTTGACTCAGCAGCTTTTTGGTTATTCCCTTTAAGGTTTCCACAAGCTGCAAGGCCAGCAGCCAAAGCTACAAGGCTAGCAGATGCAAAAAGCATATTTTTTTCCAGTTTTTTTCATGATAAAAAAACTCCTTTTTTTATTTTTTTAATTTATAAACAATTTTAATGAGTAACTTTCCTGATGATGAAAAGTTAGATAGAGAAGAGAAAACTTGTTTCTCAATGGTTTATTCTTTAACACCACCGATAGTCAAACCTTTTACAAAGTAGCGTTGGAAGAACGGATAGAGAATCGCAATCGGAACAGTTGCAACTACAACCATTGCCATACGTCCTGTTTCTTTTGGTAGGGCAACTGCAAGTTGTCCAGACATTCCAACTGACTTGGCAATGTAATCCATGTTGTTTTGAATTTGCATGAGCAAATATTGCAAAGGATACAAGTTATCACTCTTGATGTAAAGAAGGGCGTTAAACCAGTCATTCCAGAAGCCAAGAGCTGTCAAAAGCGTGATAGTTGCGATACCTGGTAGTGAAAGCGGCAAACAGATCTGGAAGAAGATCCGAGCCTCGCTGGCACCATCGATACGAGCTGATTCGAGGATTGCTTCTGGGATAGTCTTCTTGAAGAAGGAACGCATCAACATGATGTTGAATGGTGATAGAAGCATGGGAACAATCAAGGCCCAAATGGTATCACCAAGGTGAAGCAACTGAGTTACCACGATGTAACCTGGTACCAAACCAGCATTGAATAACATACTAAGCAGTGCGAAGATTGTAAAGAATTTACGATACTTAAATGTTGAACGTGAGATGGCATAGGCGTAAGTTGTAGTAATAAAGACGTTTGTCAATGTACCGACAACTGTCACAAATACTGAGATAAAGAGCGCTTGTAAAATTTTATCTTTGAATTGAGCCAAAAACTCAAAACCATCTAATCCAAACTGTGATGGGAAGAAGCTATATCCATATTGAATAATACTCTTCTCATCTGTCATTGAGATAATGATGACAAAGATGAAAGGCAAGATACAAGAGAAGGCCAGCAAACCAGATATAAGACTAAAGAAAATATCTGCTTTTTTGCTGAAGGAGTGTATGCCAACATTATCAATTTTTTCTTTTTGAATTTTTTTTGCCATATGCTCCTCCTTTCTAGAATAGTGCTGAGTTAGGATCAACACGTCTTGCAAGTAAGTTTGATAGGATAACTAGAATCAAACCGACAACTGACTGATAGAGACCGGCTGCTGAAGCCATACCAATATCTGCTGTCTGAGTCAAACCATTAAAGACATAGACGTCCAATACGTTTGTTACACTATAGAGCTGACCAGCGTTGTGAGGGATTTGATAGAAGAGACCGAAGTCTGCACGGAAGATATTCCCGACTGCAAGGATGGTCAATACTGTCACAAGTGGTGTCAACTGAGGAATCGTTACGTTGCGGATACGTTGCCATTTGCTAGCACCGTCCACTGTCGCTGCTTCGTAGTAAGTTGGGTCAATACCCATGATGGTTGCGTAGTACATAACACTACTATAACCAAAGCCTTTCCAAATACCTAGGAAGAGGAGAAGATAAGGCCAGATACTGACGTCAGCGTAGAAGTTAATCCCCTTCATGCCAAGAGCTTCCAAGGTGTGGTTAATAAGCCCTTTATCGATATTTAGGAAAGCATCTGTAAAGAAACTGATGATAACCCAAGATAGGAAGTAAGGGAACAGCATAGACGTTTGGAAGATCTTAACCATTCTCTTAGAGCGAAGTTCACTAAGGATAATGGCGATACCAACTGACACAATCAAACCGATAAAGATAAATCCAAGGTTGTAAAGGACAGTATTTCGAGTGATGACAAAGGCGTCTTTCGAACTAAACAAGAATTTAAAGTTATCTAGTCCGACCCATTTACTATTTATAATACTGTGGACGAATCCTTCACCAGTCATATGGTAGTCTTTGAAGGCAACCACATTCCCAAAAACTGGAATGTAGAAGAATAGAATCAACCAAAGTGCCCCTGGTAAAACCATCAAGAGAAAAATCCAGTTATCTCTCAAGGTCTTTGAAAACTTTTTCATAATTTCCTCCCATTTTATTCCTAAAAACTGATTTCATCGAATTTTTAGGTTTGATAACGATTACATTATTAGTATACTCCTATTTGAAGGTTAGGTTAAACTACTAATTATAGAAAAAACTCCACAAATTATTTTATGTGGAGAAGTTTTTTATATAAGAAGTGTGTTTCACGAGAAACATTCTGACTCGGAAAAGATGCCTTTAGGTCGTATAAATCGTCGAAGCTGTCGCAATGGTATGCCACTGGTTGGCTGTTGTAGCTGCAAAATCCTTATCTCCATAGAAATCATTAAATGGAAGGATTTCAACTTCTAGTTCGTCGATGCGGTCAATCTGGCCTGCCAGATAAGCCTCGATGCGACTCTCTGCTCGCTTGATCCTTTGCAAGAGTCCACCCATACGGATATCGACTGTATCCAAACCAAAGACCCTGTTTTCTTTCAACCATTGGTGGCTAAAGAGTTTGTGGAAGGTTTCTATCTCACTTCTGAGTTTTGGTAATTCTTCTCTAGCGATTTGCTGCAAGCGGACTTTGTCACCGGCTTTGTAAGCTTCTCGGATGCGTCGTCCCACATCCACTTTACTGCTTAAAATCTGGTTCAACTGAGCCTGAGTTTCAAAGAGATAGGCATAGTTCCCAGCTTTTTCTTTAATGTCAGAGAGAATCTCAGCTGCCTGAGCGAAGTGAGGTTTGTCCTGTTCAGGTGTCATGTGCTGGTCAAGGATTGGGCAAAGAACATCCTGATAAAAGACATAGCGGTTGGGATTGATGCCACTGAGATTGTCTGGTAGATCTGGCAAGAGATTGGCTAGGTCAATCTGCATAAAATCCTCAACCGAAAGACCTGTATTAGTCTTAAAGTGAGCAGACAGACAGTCTAGGTCATTGCGATAGCTGAGTTCTGCCCAAATTTGCAAGCTTGGTAGGATAGAGAACTGGGCTGTTTCCCCACCATTATCCCCCCAACCCGTCACGATGACTTCTTTGATGTCATTGGCACGACAGGCTTTATTGGCCTCTATAGCAATAAGACGGCTGAAATGGTTGTTGGGTGTGAACCAATCCACTTCCAAGCTCCCCCTGCAAAGGCAATATCTTGGCTAATCTTGTGATGGTTGTGGAAGTTACGGTTGTACTTTTCTTCGCTGTCTTGATAATAATCCCAGTAAACCAAGGTTACACGGTCTTTGAGACGGTCTAGGTAGACACGGGTTTCCTCAGGAATTTCCACATCACGGTCGTACTGCCCATCTGCTGACATGAGTTTGAAGAACATATCGCTCCACATCTGGCAGTGGAAACCATACTTATCAGCGATATCCAGCACACGCTCCAAGTGTTGGCACATGAGGAGACTACGGTCCACAACACCGTTCAGAATTAAGTAACGACCTAAACCAACCAAGTGGGCCTCGTCCATCCCGATATTGACCTTGCGTGTCTGCAGTTTAGACAGAGTGGCAAACATGCCATCAATCAGGTTATAAACCTTTTCTTCGCCGATAAGGAGGATATCCTCAACATCACGGAGTTCCTGCACTTCCTTGACACCCCATTTAACGAAGGCTGACAAATGGGCCAGAGTCTGGATACATGGCACAAAGGTCATGTCAAACTGCTGGGCGTAGGCTTCGATTTCCTGTAACTCTTCAGCCGAGTATGCACCACGGAAATAACCAAAGTAAGGTTGCCCCTCAATCTGGTAAGTGTCTTCCATGTAAAGCTCAAAGGTTGAGTAGCCCATGAGAGCCAAGACCTCAATCATCTGTTTGGCAGAAGCGACATTTAGCACTGCATTTCGGGAACAGTCTGCCATGTAAGCCAAATCTTCATAAGCAGCTTGTTCTTCAATCTCTACCTTATCACCTTCTACTAGAGCTGTTGCTAGAACGGATAAGGCACGGTAGAGTTGGTGTGGTTTACGATAGGTCAGTTGATAGTGGCCACCCTCACCCTTGATAGAGATAGAGGCTTGGTCAGACTGAGCGACTGCTACCTCTACATCTGGTAGCGAAATATGCTTTTTAAGCAAGTCTAATGCTCGCACTTGTTTGGAACTAAGTCCTGTAAAAATTACCATTGGTTTCCTCCTGCAGCCAGTTGACAAGGGCACCATAGAGATTGGCATCTGCATGATAGGTGCAGGCTTGGATAACTGGTGCAACCGTATATTCTTCGTAGGTTTTGACAAATTCATCGACAGCTTTTTTGACGCCTTGGATAAAATCTGGGTTTTGACTGATAGAGCCTCCCAGACTAATGACATCTGGGTCGATGAGATACTGGATATTGAGCAAGCCTTGCGCCAGATTACGGTTCATGCGCTCAATAGCTTCTCGGCAAAGGACATTTCCAGCCGCAGCCTCTTGGTAAATCTTGCGTCCGTCCCAGTCTGATTGACCTGACTTTTCAATCACGTAGCGAACCATGTTTCCTGTAGACGCTAGTTGCGACCAGTTGTTGAGTTTTTCAGCTGGTTCAATGGTTGTCATATAGCCAAACTCACCACCCAAGCCGTGGCGACCTCGGTGAAGTCTGCCATTGATAATCATAGCTCCGCCAATCCCTGTCCCAATCACGACACAGGCTGCATTTTCAAGCTCTGGATGTGCTAGCAGTTCACTAAGTCCAACACAGTTGGCATCATTTTCTAGATGGACAGGTAGCTGATGATGGGCAAGCGCCTCATACCAAGAAAAGCCATGGATGTAGGGCACAGCGCTGATGCCCTCAATCACACCTGTTTCTTGATTGACCGCGCCTGGCACACTCATAGCAATGCCGTTATAATCTTGCTCTGATAGACGTTGGTCTAGCCATGCCAGTAAATCTTCTAGGGTTTCTGGTGTTGGGATACTTGTCTTATCTAGTATTTTCCCATCAGGAGTCAGACTGGCAAACTTAATCCCAGTCCCTCCGATATCAATCGTTGCAATGGTCATTGTTCTTCCCATAAAAAGGGGCGAATCAGTAGTTTATCCTTACTCTTTCGCCCCCCCTTTCTATCTCATAGCATTAGTTATAAAATACTTTAAAACTGTTAAATTTCTTCTTTTTTAATCAATTCTGTACGAATTTCTTGTGGCGCTAATAGTCCTGAATGAACTGGGTATGGTCGCTCAAGTAAGTCCAAAATGCTTTGTTGGTGTTCTGAGATGCGCACATTTTCTTGACTCATATTGTAGTAACGGAGTACATATCCTTCTTCATTTTCCGCCACTTTAAAGGCTGTTGGGCAAACTTGTGGTAAGCTGAGTGCCGCATGACTCAAGAGGCTACCAGTTGCTGCAACACTTCCTTCTTGTTTAGCGACCTGAAGACTTGTAAATGGTGTTTGGAAGGCTTTGGCACGACGGAAGGCTGAGAAGCGTTCCCCTGCTTGGTGGCATTCAAGCGCAAACTCAACTTCAAACTCACGCAAACACTGAGCCTCTGGCGTTGGGAAGTAACCCCAGTCACCTAGTTCACCTGAGGCACGAAGAATGGTCACTGCAATCGTATCATCGCCAAGGATTTCATACTCGTGTAATCCTTTATTGGCTAACGTCACCCCTTTTTCATCATCATACAGACTGACAAAGGCTTGTTGGTGTTGTGGATTTTCAGGATTTTCCCAAGAAGCTGCTGGTTTGTTTGGTCTTGTCACCACCTCATAAATGCTTTCAGAATCATTGCTTGGACGCGTATTATGAGTCTTAACCAAGAGACGGATACGGTGGTCCTTGGCTGTGTTAGTAAAGCGAGTCTTGAAGCGGATTTGTGGATTGTCGACAAAGACGATCATCTCTGTTTCCAGAGGAAGGGTTGTCAATTCTTCTGAGCGCCCAGCTTCACGCTTCATAAACTCGATGATGCCTCTTTGTTCCGCATCCAGTTTTTCGTCTGCACTTACTGGAATTGTCAATTCATGCTTGAGCAAGATTTTAGCAAAACGAGCTGTATTTTCCAAGACTTCATAGCCTTTGAGTTCTGCGTAGATAGGCTCTGTTCCTTTTGGTTGGAAATAGATGTACTCATTTCCAATGTCACCACGGTCTTCAAAGCGAATAACATCTTCATAAGCTTCATGAGTTGTCTTGTCGTAGACCGTGATATTTTCATCCACACTTACCGTTACAAATGGCGTATCAATCACCCCATTTTGGTAAATACCCTCACGGTGTTCTTGTTCTCCTTCAAGCAATTGGAAGGTTGTCCAAAGAGAGAGGTGCCAGATGAACAGGCACTGTCACGCGCACTTGTCGAGCAATACGAGCCTGGCGGAACTTGTCTTTTGGCAAATCATACTCAAAGTTAGCTCCTAGATCTTCAATTTTCGCTTCTACAGCATGCCCTTCCAAGTCTTCGACACGGTAGCTTGGCAAGGTCAAGGTTGCCATCTTCTTATAGCCTTCTGTTGGGTGCAATTCCTTGAAATCACAAGTCGCCACATCAATCACGGTGCTGACCGTATCAACCTTGTCGTGCAAGCCTGTGTTGATGACGGTAAAGAGATGGTCGCTTTGGGCTTCGTGGGTTGCGATTTTGCCCTTCCACTCGTTGAGAAGATTGGTCTTAACGAAATTTCCGACTTGGTTGACCTTGGCAAAACGTGTTTCCATCTCACGGTGAACCTCGTCCACACTACAGCCACAGATACTGTCATGCGGAGCATTTTGTAGAAGAACTTTCCAAGCATAGGTCAACTGGTCCTTATGGTTGTGACCACCAGTGATGACAGTCAATGGTTCCACTACTTGTTCTAGCAGGTTGCTATTTTCTTGGAAAGCTTTTTTGAGGTAAATACGGGATGAAGAAGTGTTAGCAAGTGTATACCAACCGTCTGTTTCTTGACTGGTCAACTCACCTGTAACCGTAGATAGTTGCTCAGGCAGAGCACTTTCTACTGCATGGACATAGTCATCAAAGGAACTATGCACAAAGGTCACATCTGGGAAGAGTTCATTGGCCACACGAATGGCTTCACTCAGATTTCGCTGTACAGGCTGGTGGTCACATCCGTTCATCATCAACCATTGGTTGGTCGAAGCGTAGTCACGCACGTCTGACAATTTTTGTTTCCAGAAAGTTAGGGCCTCATCCTTATCAACAGGGATTTCATTCCCGTTACTGTACCAGTTGGCAAAGAGGATACCGAGGACACGACTTCCGTCTGCACCCTGCCAGTACATTTCTGAAAACTGGGAAGTAAACTGCTCATCTTCGAGAACTTGGTTGTCAAATCCAATCGGCTTGACACCACGACCAAAGGCTGCCACGTGAATACCTGATTTTTGAAGGATTTGAGGAGCTTGTCCCATATTTCCAAAGGTATCTGGAAAGTAACCAATCTGAGTGGATTTGCCCCATTTTGCACATTCTGCTTGACCAATCAAGGTATTGCGGACGTTGGCTTCACTTGAAATCAAGTAATCATCCTGCAAGATGTAAAAGGGACCAATTTTAAGTTTGCCCTCGTCAATGTAACGTTGAACCTTATCGCGATTTTCAGGACGAATTTCCAAGTAGTCATCCAGGACAATGGTTTGTCCATCCAAGTGGAAACTCTTGAACTCAGGGTCATTTTCAAAGAGATCAAAAAGATTGTCAAACAATTCCACCAACTGCATCCGGTGGCTTTCAAAAGGCAAGTACCACTCACGATCCCAGTGACTATGTGAGATAATATGTACAACAACATTTTCCATGAAGTAAAACCTCATTCTAAATTTAAATTTTAACGTTTTAAATGTAAAGGTGTGATTCTGACACGAATCGGTGAAACTAAAGCGAGCTCCTTATACTCAATAAAAATCAAAGAGCAAACTAGGAAGCTAGCCGCAGTCTGCTCAAAGCACTGCTTTGAGGTTGTGGATAGAACTGATGAAGTCAGTAACCATACCTACGGCAAGGCGAAGCTGACGTGGTTTGAAGATATTTTCGAAGAGTATTAGCGAATATCCAAGTAATCCAAGACCAACTCACAGAACATCATGTTGGCCCAGGAGAACCATTCACGAGAGTAGAGCGTTGGATCATCTACGTGGAAGCTTTCATGCATGACACCTGTCCCACCATCACAAGCAACCAGCTGATCGAGCAAGAATTTCTTCTCCGCCTTGTCAGTTGTTGTCAAGCCTTGGATAGAAAGGGCGATTGGCCAGATATAGCGATAGAAGGTATGAGAACTTCCGAGACCGCTAGCGTATTCTCCTTGGTAGAAGTATGGATTTTCAGGGCTCAGAATGGTCCGACGAGTTGCTTGATAAACTTCGTCATTAACATCGCAGTAACCAAGATAGGGAGCAGCCAGTAGACTTGGTACATTTGGATCATCCATGATGCTAGCATTTCCTAGACCATCCACTTCAAAGCGTAAATCTTTTCACCCTTGCTGTTGGTGGTGTAGGCGTAGTTTTCAATCCCTTCTTGGATCTCTGCTTGCAGGCGTTTAGCGTCTGCAATGATGTTTTGGCTGTCAGCTAGGTCCAGTTCTGCAAAGATTTCTTGGACATAACCCAAGACCACGACCGCAAACATATTGGACGGAATCAAGTAGCTATACTGACAGCAATCATCACTTGGACGAAAGGCTGACCATGTCATCCCTGTCACTGCAAAGTCAGGTCCAAAGCCATCATTTACCAGTGTGTCTTCCTTACGGTCGGTATCGCGAACAAAACGATAAGGGGGAGTTGTTGTGGTCTTGTTCCACTGTCCACAGATGAAGGATTTCCTTGGTCGCAGCGACAAAAGTGTCATCAAACTGACTGGTCTCGCCAGTCTCTTTCCAGAGGAGATAAGCCAACTGCAAAGGATAGCACAGCGAATCCACCTCATACTTGCGCTCCCAAATCCAGCCGTTAAGGTCTGTGTGGTCTGTCTCATGGTGACCCTTCCAGTTTTCCTCAATATTAAAAGAGTTAGCATAAGGATCCTTGAGCACTAAGGTCATCTGACGCTTGACCAAACCTGCAATGGTCTGACGCAAGAGAGGATCTCTTTTAGCCACATGAAGGTAGGGTCTGAGTTGGGCAGTTGAATCCCGAAGCCACATGGCAGGAATATCCCCTGTCAATACAAAGTTGAACCATCTTCTAGGATCTCGACCGTATTGTCCAAGGTGTCGGTGTAGCAACGCTCAAAGACATCCACCCACTCCGGATGGTCCTTGGCACACTCTGCTACTTCATCCAGCCATTCTCTGACAATCTCTTTCGAATAAACCATAATCGATTTACCTCTTTCAAACAAGTTTCATGTTCAGTATAAAAAAAAACGCCTCCAAAAGATATACACAAACTAAAGGCGTTTTGAAACAAACTTATGAAAAAATTATGTAGAGATTTCCGTTGGAATCGTTTCGTTTATTCTAAAAATCGTAGTCATCATCTAGCATTGCTTCTGCATTTCCCATTAGATATCCCGCACCCACTTGAGAAAAGAAATCATGATTGGCCGTTTCAATCGAAATGCCATTCATGACAATCGGATTCACATCAGACGCTGTAATATCCGAAAAGTAACTTTGAAAGCCCATATTTTGTAGCGCTTTATTGACATTGTATTTAACAAATACCTTTATTTCTTCCGCCAGACCAATAGGTGCATAGACTTCATCCGTATATGCAAACTCATTTTCTAAAAGATCATCTAAAAAACGATACATCCAAGTTATGAACTCATGTTGTTCTGCTTCTGAGAGCTCATCAAAGGTTAAGCGAAACTTATATCCCAGATAAGTCCCATGTACAGATTCGTCCCTAATTACTAATTTGATTAACTCTGCTAGATTAGCTAGTTTATTTTGTCCACGATACCAAAGCGGTATGAAAAAGTTACTATAGTATAGGATCCCTTCTAAAAACACACTCGCAACCATCACCTGTAGAGGGGTTCCATGCTGATACATCTCATTTATCTTTTGAGCTTTATACTGCATTTTAGGATCCTGATTCATCCAATCATATATTTTCTCAATTTCCTTAAAGTATTTAACGAAATCAATATGGTACCGTATGTCTTAGCATGGATAGATTCCATAAATGTAAAATCACTCAGAACCGCTCTCTCCTTGCGAGTTCGAACGTGCTGTTTAATAGAATACAACCCCTCTTCGGATTGAAGCGTATCAAGCAAAGCCAAGCCTCCAACCGCTTTCTTGACAACCTCTTTCTCCGGATCTGATAGTTGCTTCCAATCAAGCAAGTCATTTGATACTGGAACACGAGTATCAATCCAAAATTGTGCCGTAGCTTTATCCCAAACATAGTCGTCTAACTCATCCTCGACTTCTTTCCAATTCAATGTCCGATGTAACATATAAATCCTCCTCAAAAATCATAGTCATCATCACGTGATTCTTCTATCCTATGAATAGACATCTGCCCGAGAAGCTCGTGCTTTCTCAGCCTATTCAATACTCCATCAAGCGCAGAGAGAATCTCCCTATCAACCGGGTACCTCTCTTTGACCCCGATACTCTCTAACAAATGATTGGCTTCTCTTTGTACAAGGTTCTGAGTCAATTTTTGAATGTCAGCATCTACATAAAGTTCACGAATGATTTTCCCCTCTGTTTTTAAGATTCTGTCAATCATTTCAACAGCCCAGGTTTGAAATGAGATTTGGTCAGCTCTATCCATTCTTGCCAAAAGAAGATTGACTTTATGTATCAGATAGTCACAATGCAATGACTCATTCAAGAGAATCATTTTCACCATTTCGCCAAGATTAGTAAAGCCCTTTTGAGTCCACAATCTCATCAAAAAAGCAAGTTGACTATAAGTCATAATTCCTTCCACACAAGTAGCCATAAAGCGCTTCTGGATCGCATTTTTACTATGATATACCGTATCGACTCTTTCTAGTCGCTCTACTACCAATTTATGTTGATCTACCCACTCAAATAAGGATGCCACCTCCTGCTTATCCTCATTAAGGGAGTATAAAATAGTATTATAGGCCTTGGTATTTACCATTTCAGTGAACTGTAGATTGTTTACAATAGCAACCTCCTGTTGTGAGCGTTCACTATGCCGTATAAACTCCTCCGCCTCTAACGACTGGTAAGTTGATAAATTCGCAAGAAAGATCAGCGAGCGATTTAATTCTTGCTTCTCCTCTACCGACAAACGATTAAAAGCAGGTTTATCATTTTCAATTGGAATTCGATTGTCTAGCCAAAATAACGATGTCGCTCTCTCCCACGTAGCGTTATCCAATTCATCCTCAATCTCATTCCAGTTGATTGCTTTGTAGTATAGAAATTTTTTTGACATCCTCTCTCCTTAAATCATACAAGATTCACAGCTATTTACACTGCTAAATTCGTCATCCTCTGTATAGGTTCTAACATAATAAAGTGATTTTATCCCTTTTCGCCATGCGTAATTCCGAAGACGATTCAAGTCACGTGTCGTTAGCATTGTATTTCCCTTAGTTTTCCATTCATATAGTCCTTCAGGTAATTGAGAACGCATAAAGAGAGTCAGACTCATTCCCTGATCAATGTGTTTTTGTGCGACTGCATACACATCAATAATTTTACGCTGATCCATGTTATAAGCAGTCTCATAAAATGGTAAGGTATCATTAGACAGATACGGAGCGGGATAAAAGATCGATCCCACCTTCTTTTCCTGCCGATTTTCTACCAACTGAGTAATCGGGTGAAGAGAAGCACTCGTTTCGTTGATATAAGAAATAGAACCATTAGGTGCCACTGCTAAACGATTTTCGATGGTAGAGGCCATCTTTCATGACTTTCCCCTTTAGTACCTTCCAATCTTCTTTCGTTGGAATAGGAATATCCTTAAAAATGGCTGCTATCTTAGGAAATCTAAATACAAAAATCCTGCTCTACATATGGTGAAAAAGTAACTTCCATCGGCATAGCTCGAATCCGCAAATTCATAAAATGTCTCATGCCGCTCTCTTGCGATTCTATTGCTGGATACTAAAGAATAATAATTCAATGCCAAGAAGTAAGCTTCTGTAAATTCTAGAGATTCTTTTGAACCATACTTGATTTGGTGCAAAGCAAAAGCTGTGTGTAATCCCATCGCTCCCGAGCCCCTATCGTATGGTAGAGACGATTTCCCTTATTTACTGTAGGCACTTCTTCAACAGACTCTAGATCCGTAACAGTCGTTAAAGCACGAACCATTGTATCAACAGAGGTAGCAAAATCTTCAGATTCTAGTAAATTAACAATATTAGTTGATCCAAGGTTACAACTAATATCCGTTCCCACCTCATGATAGGACAAATCATCATTCAATACGGATGGAGTCTGTGGTTGCAAAATCTCTGAACAAAGATTACTCATAATGATTTTCCCTTTGACGGGATTCGCGCGATTAGCGACATCGATATTTAGAATATAAGGATAGCCAGACTCTTGTTGCAAGCGGGAAATTTCCTGTTCTAATTCTCTCGCTTGAACAACTGTCTTTTCAATAGCTGGATTTGCAACCAATCGGTCGTATTCAGCCGTGATATCTACGTACGAAAAAGGTTTCCCATAGACTTTTTCAACATGATAAGGATTAAACAGATACATGGGTTGATTTGTTTTAATCAGCTCGTAATACTTATCCGGAACGACCAACCCCAGAGAGAGGGTTTTAACACGAATTTTTTCATCTGCATTCTCCTTCTTTGTCGATAAAAAGGCGAGAATATCCTGATGAAAAACATTCAAGTAAACGACCCCTGCCCCATTTCTCTGTCCTAGCTGATTGCTATAGCTGAAAGAGTCTTCTAGTAGTTTCATTACAGGGAGCACTCCCGAAGAAGCATGTTCAATTCCTTTTATAGGAGATCCACTCGCACGTAGGTTCGATAAATTCACTCCAACCCCACCACCAAGTCTAGAAAGTTGCAAAGCAGAGTTAATCCCACGTCCGATAGATAACATAGAGTCATCGAGATCTATCAGAAAACAAGAAACCATCTCACCACGCCGTTTTTTTCCTGCATTTAAGAATGTGGGGGTCGCAGGTTGGTACCGTTGGGTAATCATTTCCTCCGCAATTTTTGTCGCTAAGTTCTGATCACCATTTCCTAGATAGAGGGCATTAAGGAACACCCGGTCCTCAAACGATTCCAAATAGGTCTTTGAATCATCAGTCTTTAGTGCATATTGATTATAAAATTTATAAGCTCCCATAAAACTCTTAAAGGTAAAATCATGTTCTTTTATTTTTTGATATAAGCCCTCTAAAAAATCACTATCAATCTCACCAGACTCTCCACGGTACAAGCCCACAACCTCTTCATCCACATAATCCTCTTGAATTAAATACCGGAGACGTTCTTTCAGACTTGAAAAATGCATCGTATGAGGTTCAATTTCATTCTTTAAATAGTCTGTTAAGGCCTCTCTATCATAGTAAAGAGGAATTTCACCATCAATTGGAATGTTCACCATATTGTTCAAAACAAAATAATCCTTAGTAGCTGACATCTATTTTTTCCTCCGCTTTCTCAAAACTAGCTAAAATATGTTTGGAGATCCTCTCTACATCTTCATCTGTCCCGCGTAATTCAAAAATATCTATAACAGGAAAGCCAAACTGATCTGCATATTGAAAAGCCGTTAGACAGAATTGCTTATTGAAATTTCGATTACCACTCCCAATAATTCCTAGACAATAACGAAAATTTCCTTGATACTCTAAAAATTTTCGAAGATTTCCCGTCAGAATTTCTTGGAAACCAGTATCAATTCCATTTCCTCCCTCTAGATAAGTTGGTAAAAAACTGACAAAGGGACCATCTACTGTGATTGCCTCCCCTTTTAAATCTTTTACATTCAAAGACTCAACTTCTCTATGATACGTCGCTTTTATATATTGACTGACCCGCTGGACAAAGGAACTCGTATTCCCACTTAAACTAATATAATAAAATCTAATTCTTTGCATGACTTCTCCTTTTTTGATACAATATATTGTGTTTTACAAAACAATACGCTCTATATATTGTGTTTTTTATTTTACTGTATCTAAATGATAAAAAAATTGATATTCGTCAAGTTTCTATAAATTTCTTCAAAATTAGGAGTTTCTATGTCCCAACCATGCTTTTATACCGTTCCCCTTTTTAGCTCCCTCTCCCGTGATGAACTTCAGGGTATCCAAAGTCTGTTTCACCATAAGAAATTTAAAAAGGGCGAGTTAATTTTCTCACCCTTTGATGAGGAAACCTTAATCATTGTTAATAGAGGACAATTTAAGGTCTATCGTCTGACTAATGATGGAACCGAGCAATGCATCCGTATCGTTGGCAAAGGAAATTACGAAGGAGAAAACTATCTCTTTGAAGAGAATAATCAGGATCTCTATGGGGAAGCCTTGGTCTCTACAGAAGTCTGTGTCATTTATAAAAAAGATTTTCAATACCTTCTCCAGAGTTTTCCACATTTTAGTTGGCAACTTCTACGTCTTAATGCCATAAAAGCAATTCAGACGGAAGAACAAGTCACCTTATTAGCCTTTGAAAAAATAGAACAACGCCTTGCTTGCTATCTTATTCACCTTACCGGAAAAAGTAACAATCCTAAACTCACCTTCACTTTGCCAATTTCAGAAAAGGAACTTGCCAGTTACCTTGGAACGAGGCCCGAAACTATTTCGCGAAAATTTAAAATTTTTGAAGAACATCACTATATTCGAAAAGTTCGTCGTACCATTCATATCATAGATGATCAAGCTTTAAGGAATTTATATTGATCTGAAGCTTTTTTGTTCATTTCATGTTATACTATATAAAATATGAAACGTTTACAAAGAGATAATCATGAAACCAATACTTGAGACCATCGATACCCGCTTTGGCACTGCTAGCAAGCATGCCTTCTCTCGGGGAAATACCCTGCCTTATACAGGCGTGCCTTTTGGGATGAATTATTTTGTGCCCCAGACCAGTGACCAGGAGGGAGCTTGGTTCTTCGATCCGCATCTACCCATCTTTCAGGGGATTCGATTGACCCACCAGCCCAGCCCTTGGATTGGGGACTACTCTTGGCTCCTCATAACACCTGTCACAGGTCAGCTTGGGGGAGACAGTCTCTTTCACCGCCAGTCTTCTTATGATATCGAAAAAGCCTCTTTCCAGCCTCATTATCTGAAGATTTTTCTCCCTGCGCTATCAGATTGAAACTCAGCTCACACCGACTTGCTACGGTGCTTCTATTCGCCTAGAACAAAAAGCAAGGTAAGGCTCTCCCTCAATCTTCATACAGCAGATGAACTGACAGTCAAGCAGGTAGATAAGCGGACTCTGGCCCCTAAGACAAGAAGGAAAAAAACAGAGACCAATAAAAATCCACTGATACTCTTCACTGCCCTACAAATGAATACGGATATTCTTGATGTCAGCCAAAAAAAGCGGAGACTGGCGAATTGACTTAGCAAGTAGTCATGCTGAGATCCAATTAGCGACTTCTTTTATTTCTCCTTCTCAAGCGTTGCTTAATCTACCTCAAAAGGACTTTGATAGCTGTAAAGCAAATGCCCAAGCAGACTGGGAAGATCTCCTCCATCGTTTTGATGTACTTAAGACAGGAGAGGCTGACCGAACCTTCTTTGACCACTGCCTCTACAGACTCTTCCTCTTCCCACAGACATTTTATGAGGTGAACGAGTCAGGGCAGGCCATCCACATGGATTTGTCTACTGGTACTGTCAAGCCCGGTGTCCTCTTTAGCAACAATGGTTTCTGGGATACCTTCCGCACCACCTTCCCCCTCTTTGCCCTTATCATACCGGAACACTATCACCGCTTTCTAGAAGGTTTCCTCAATAGCTACCACGATACTGGATTTCTTCCAAAATGGCTAGCCCCAGATGAACGTGGCATGATGCCAGGGACTCTATTGGACGGTATTATCGCAGATAGTGCCTGCAAGGAAATGGCTCCTGACTTGGAAGAAGAACTCCTCCAAGCCATGTTGGAGACAGCCACTAAGTCCGACCCTCTCGGCATCAATGGTCGTCACGGTTTGGCACAATACCAAGAATTAGGTTATCTCTCTACCGACCACCACGAAAGCGTCAGCCATACCCTAGACTACGCCTATAGTGACTTTTGTATCGCCAGCTGTGCCGAAAAACTAGGGCAGAATGACATCGCCCAGACTTATAAGGTTGCATCACAAAATTACCGCCATCTCTTTGACGCTGAGACAGGTTACATGAGAGCACGAGACAATCAAGGCAACTTCCGTCCCGACTTCTCTCCATACAGTTGGGGACGCGACTACGCTGAATGTTCAGCCATTCAAGCTACTTTAGGCGTTCTACACGACATCCCATGCTTAATCCAGCTTATGGGTGGAAAAGAAGCCTTCAGCCACTACCTTTTGAAAGCCTGTCAGGACGCTCCTATCTTTGAAACCACCGGCTATGGTTACGAGATTCATGAAATGAGCGAGATGGCTACCGCTCCTTTTGGGCAAATCGCCATTTCCAACCAACCTAGTTTCCACATCCCTTATCTCTTCCGCTACAGTGACTACCCTGACTATACCACTCTGCTCATCAAGACCTTACGTCAGAAAGCCTTTCACCCAAGCTGGCAAGCCTATCCTGGCGATGAGGATAATGGTAGTCTCTCTGCTTGGTACATCTGGTCGGCTCTTGGATTCTACCCGACCTGTCCGGGCAAGCCCAGCTATGATCTCGGAATTCCCCTCTTTGATCATCTCCGTGTCTACCTAGCTAAGGAAAATAAATGGCTGGATATCCATGCTGAGCAAAACCACACCCACTTCAACTTTGTCAAAGAATGTCGATTGGACAAGACCCCAGTATCTAGTATCCAACACCAAGACCTCTTGAAAGCTGAGCAACTGACCTTCACTCTCAGCTGGCTACCAAATCACTCATAACCAAAAGAACCTTTGCATCGCGCAAAGGTTCTTCTTTTATGAAACTTGGACCTGAAGCTGGTCAGCCAGCTGCCCGTCTACCGTCAGATTTAGATAAAAGTCCAAGCTTTTATCTCCTGCAAAATACAAGGTTGGTAGCGTCAGCCTTTTTTCAGTCTCGCCAACTTGAAACGCAAGAACTTGAATCTCATCCCGATAAGCGATACCATGCACACCCGTCCCTGGTTGAATCGAAATCTTAGCTTCTAAAGGACTGCTAGATTCTCTTCGCTTAACTGTAAATTGGACATTTTCTCCCTTGGTCACAGCCAGACTTTTTTCTGAAAACTCTAGTTGCTGAACAGCTTCTTTTTTTGACAAGCTAGGTGTTTTATAAAGTGAAATCTTGGTCAACAAAGGCAAAGCCTGTGCCTCTGTAATAGTCACACGTATCTTCTGCGCCTCAACGACCGATCCTCGTAAGAGACGTTTGTAGCCAACAGTATAACCAGATCCAAACTCCTGCCAGACACCATCCAACTCTACCTGAACATGGAAAGCAGCGATGCGTTGCCCTAGCTTCAAATCTTCCCTCAGCTCAATCACATCAAAAGCTTCAGGAGCTCCTAAATCGAGCTCTAATTGGATTGGCAACTCTGCATCACTTGCCCAAGAACTGGTCTTCCGTCCATCTGTCAGATGATGACAGGCAAAGTCTGGCGATAGAGCCGGACCAGATACCTTGGCTCCCAGAGCCAAATCTTCTTTATAGATCTCGTTACGGTAGGCAGAAAATTCATAGAGACGCTGGATATCCTTTTCATCAAAGAGCCCATCTTTATTAGGCGGAATATTAAGCAAGAGTGGTGTACCCCGCCCTACTGAGTGAAAGTAGATTTCGACCAATTCCTCGAGAGACTTGGGGTCCTGATCCTCATGGTAAAACCAACCTGGTCGAAGGGATACATCTGCCTCCCCGATTGAAAATAGCGTCCCAGAGGGGTCTCCGTGCTGTAGATAATCTAATTCCGCCTCGGTCCCCAACTGGTCGGGCTTGACTTTTTGCCACAAGGGATCCCCTGCGTAGCCTCGTTCATTTCCAATCCAGCGAATACTGGTTCCCTCAGTTGAGAAAATCAAACAATCCCCCTGCAAGTCACGAATGGTTTCAAACCAGGCCTTAAACTCATAGTTGACCTTCTGGGCCCCTTCTCCTCGAGCACCATCCATCCAAACCTCAGCAAATTTACCGGCATTCCCATACTCAGGATTTGATAAGATTTCCTTCAACTGAGCCAGATAATAGGCATTGTAGTCTGCTTCTCGGTCCACATGATAGAGGGAACTGTGGGCATCCCAAGGAGACAAATACACTCCCAAATCCATGTCAAACTCAGTTGCAGCTTTAGAAACCTCAAGGAGCAAGTCCCCCTTTCCACCCCTCCAAGGGCTAGCCTTGACCGAATAGTCTGTATAAGCTGTCGGGTAGAGGACAAAACCATCGTGGTGCTTGACCACCAAATCAGCTTTTTAAAACCCGTTTCTTTAAGTACCCGAACCCATTCACGCGCATCCAACTTGGTCGGGTTAAAACGCTTGGGATCCTCTTGCCCACTTCCCCATTCTTGGTCATAAAAGGTATTGGGGCCAAAATGGATAAAGGCAGCTAGTTCATCCTCTAAATAAGCTAGCTGGGCCTGACTTGGTAATGGCCCATGTGGTTTTATGTTCATCATCTCGTATCTCTTTCTCTGATTATTTCTCTTGTTCACAAAGTTATCCACAACTTGTGGATAAGAAAACATGCCTAAAAACTAGCTTTTCTAGACTCTGGCTCTTTGACTTTGAACCTATCACCTTCAGCAAACTCTGCTCAAATCCCCACTGCACTAGGACTTCTACCAGAAAGCTGGCTCGTCACTAGTTTCTGGGACCATTCTCAGGAACCCTCTAGGATATTAATTAAATCTCCTGCTCTCCCCAGACTTATCCACAACTTGTGAATAAGTCCTTCTTCCTAGTTGTTACCTCGTTGACTATAACAAAAAATCTAGGTACCGTCAATAAGACAAGGCTGTCTTCCTAAATACTCAGAAAAGATTCTATAATTTGTACAATCGTAACTTTTGCATTCGCCAGTTAGTTAGAATCAACCAAAGTCTACTAAGTAGTGAATGCCAGCTTTATCACATTGCGAACAGCACAGCTATAGTACTATACCGCTCAACAACCTAACCAGATAAAGGTTTCTAGCAAAAAATCCCGCAGATTTGCGGGATTTTTCTCTTGTATCAATGCGCCAACATTTCTTGGGCGATTTCTTGACCAGATAAGTTATCTGGGTAGTAGGTTGGCCAGTTATCCATTTCTTCAAAGAGTGCTTCTTGGCTGATGCCTCCAAAGAAGATATGGAAATGTTCTGCCTTAACTGGAGCGATATTGTGGTCGCTAAACTGAACATACTTGAACTGTCCAGCATCCGCATCGGTCGCTTCAAAGAGAAAGCGCACGCCACGATTGCCTTTCTTATAAGTCAAGATTTTCTTGCCGACGTACTTGTAGGTGAATTTCTTGCTTTGGCCAGCTTGAACAAACTCCATGGTGTTATCCGTGATGTTGATCTTAGTCACATCTGTCTGATAACCTTTCCGATAGTAGGCCTTGTACTCATCTTTGGTCATCTTGCCAGTCAACTTAGCCTTGTAGTCAAAGACTTGATCAAAGGTCCCATTCTCAAGAAAAGGATAGACCGACTGCCAGCTACCAGCATAGTCACTCAAGGTGCGGTCTTTGACATCTGCATCCTCAAAGTAACCGTTATGAACTGTCTTGGTGCTTTCTTCCTTCTCTGGCTCGATTTCTGGTCCTTCTTGGTCTGTTGTCTGCTTGAGAGCCTTGAGGTTTTTCTCCATCACAGAGATATAGTTCTCACCAGCCTTTGTCGCTTCCTCTGTCAGACTTTCTAGCGGATTGAGCACATCTAGTTTGACACCCGTTTCTTTTGAGAGTGTATTGGCAAGAGCTTGAGAGGCGTTTTCTTCAAAGTAGATATAAGAAATCTTGTTTTTCTTGATATACTCTGTCAACTCTGCCAAACGAGCTGCTGATGGTTCTGCATCTGGTGAGAGACCTGAGATGGATACTTGCTTGAGACCGTAGTCCAAAGCCAAGTATCGGAAGGCTGCGTGCTGGGTCACAAAACTCTTTTGTTTGGCTTGAGACAAGCCATCTGTGTAGGCCTTGTCCAAGGCTTGCAATTTTTCGATATAGGCCGCGGCATTCTTCTCAAAGGTCTCTTTTTTTTCAGGATAATCTGCTGACAAGCTGTCTCGGATATGCTCTACTAGCTTAATGGCACGGACTGGTGATAACCAAACATGGGGATCGTAGTCATGATGGTGACCTTCACCACCGTGATCATGGCCTTCCTCTTCTTCATCACCTCCTGGCAGGAGCAACATATCACCTGTCGCCTTGATGGTTTTCACTTTTTCTTATCCAAGGATTCTAGCAATTTGGGAACCCAGGTTTCCATGTTTTCATTTTCATAGACAAAGGTATCTGCATCTTGGATTTTGACAACTGCCTTGGCAGATGGCTCATAGTCGTGGGGTTCTGTCCCAGCGCCGATTAAGAGTTCTACATTAGCAGTATCTCCTGCTACTTGCTTGGTAAATTCGTAGACAGGGTAAAAGGTTGTCACGATATTTAGCTTCCCATCTGCCTGTTTTTGATTGGAACAAGCTACTAAAAACAAGGCACATAGACTAGTTAGTAGTAAGCTAATTTTTTTCATTTCATTCTCCTATTTGATAAAACGTTTCAGTAGACTGACTAACAAAAAAACAGCTACAAAGATAATGGTGATACTAGCGCTAGCCGGTGTTTCCGCATAGTAGGAAATATAAAGTCCTGCCACCATTCCCAAAAAGCCAATCGCACTAGCTAGCAACATAACGGATTTGAAGTTTTTCCCCAGACGAAGGGCAATACTAGCTGGCAAGACCATAATGGTTGATACCAACAGAGCTCCTGCTGCTGGAATCATAAGGGCAATGGCCACCCCTGTCACCATGTTAAAGAGGATAGACATGGTTCGCACTGGAAGCCCATCTACAAAAGCCGTGTCCTCATCAAAGGTCAGGATGTACATGGGACGTAAGAACAAGAAAGTCAAGAATAAAACGACTGCAGCAATGATAAAGAGGGCAATGACCTGCTCCTCACTGATAGTAACAATCGAACCAAAGAGGTATTGATCCAGACTCATGGAACTCGAACTTTTCCCCTTACTCATCACGATAAGGGATACTGCAAGCCCTGTTGACATGAGGATGGCAGTCCCGATTTCCATAAAGTTCTTATAGACTGTCCGGAGATACTCCAGAAAGACCGCAGCGATCAAGACAATGACAATGGTCGAAATGGTTGGCGAAATCCCCAAAACCAGACCAAAGGCCACACCGGATAAAGAAACGTGGCTGAGTGTATCACTCATGAGACTCTGACGACGCAAGATTAGGAAGGTCCCAAGGACTGGAGAAAAGAGACTCATGGCAATAACAGCCAAGAAGGCACGCTGCATGAAGTCATATGATAACAAACTAAGCATGGTCCACCTCCTGGTCGCTTTCGTGAACGTTAAAACAACGCCACGGCGAGTCTTGATTGCGCACTAGGTGGATATTGCGGTCTGCGTAGGCCTTGACCTCCTCAGGGTCATGCGTAATCATCAAAACGGCCTTGCCATGATGGTGAGCACTGTGGTGCATGAGTTCGTAAAATTCATTTTTGCTCCCCGCATCCATCCCTGTCGTCGGCTCATCCAAGACAAAGATATCTGGGTCAGAAGCAAACATCCTTGCAATAACTGCTCGTTGCTTTTGCCCACCAGAGAGGGAGCCAATTCGTTTGTCACGGTGTTCCCACATACCAACTGAGTCTAGACTGGCCTTGATATGTTCCTCATCATGGGCATTCAAGCGACGGAACCAGCCTTTTCGCGGATAACGACCCGACTTGACAAATTCATAAACTGTACTTGGAAAGCCAGCATTAAAACTGGCAATCTGCTGGGGAAGATAAGCTATCCTAAGCTTTTTCCCATGAGTGTTTGTCTTTGAGATGGTTACCTTGCCAAATCTTGGCTGCAAGATGCCTAGACTAGCCTTGATCAGCGTCGTCTTGGCAGCTCCATTTTCACCAGTCAGGGTGACAAACTCCCCACTATCAACACTGTAGTTGATGTGCTCGAGGACAGGTTCTTTGTCATAATAGAAAGACAAGTCCTCTACTGTAATATACCGCATTATTTGATTTCTCCTACTAAAGCAGTTAAAAACCGCTGGATGACTTCTTGTTCATTTGGAGTAAACTGATTTGCTACTTGTTCATAGGCTGAGAGTGTGTGCTCATGGTGGTGGTGGTGTTCTGCCGCTACTGGTCGAGCTAGCTCTGTCAGTTGATAAAAAATCACACGCGCATCCTTGGGATCTCTGGATGTCTCTAACATGCCCTCTTTGACCAAAGACTTGATAGCCTTGGTCACTGCCGCCTGACTGACATTGAGACGACGAGCCAACTCCGAGTTGGTTAAGGATTCTTCTGACAAGAGCATGAGGATGTGTTCCTGAGTATTGGTCAAGGCTACATCACTGGTGCAATGCCCAATCAGAATTTCATGCTGGTTCTCAGATCTCAAGATCACCTCGTTTAAAAAGTTATCGATTTCCTGTGCAAGCTGTCTCATGTGTTACTCCTTCCCTAGCTATCTTTTCCGTAAAAAAACTTAGATAGCTACCGATTCTTTACTGGTTAATTATATCATAAACCAAAAAAGAGTCAAGGGAAAAAGGCGTAAAAACGTTTCCCTAAACTCTTCTAGATGTGAAATTTAGCCTATTTTAGCTTTGGTTTTCGGCTCGATAAGATACCTGCCAATCCAGCTACCATTCCCATCAAGAGCAAGAAGATGGATTGTTCACTTCCTGTATTTGGGAGAGCTTTTTCTGAGACAACTGCCTTCTTGCTAAATTGACCTGCCACCTCATAAGTAAGTGGCACATTCGTAGTCGCATCGCTAGCAGCTGCATTCGTTTGAGGTGTTTCTACTGGTAGACTAAAGTTTTTAGAATCCACAGAAATTGTCCGTGAGTTCGGATTGATCTTTTCATACTGGGTCAAATCAGCTGTTTTCAGATACTCTTCAAAGGCTGCATCCATAGAAGGTCCTTCTTCACGCGCGCCACCTAACATCGTGTAGCCATCACCACCCGCAGCTAGGAAATCATTGGTTGCAAGATAGTAGGTTTTTGCGAAGTCTAGAAGATCATAACGACCAGTTGTGCGGTTTTTGACCTGGATAGCCAAGACACGTTTTCCTGATGGTAGGTTGGTATCATAGTAAACCTTCACACCTGAAACTTGCAAGAAACCACCACTTGGCTCTAACAATGGTTGTCCGTTCTCATCCAAGACCTTCTTGCCATCCTTATCGACCTGCAAGATAGATCCGAGTGACTTTTCAAACATATCCAATACTTGTTGCCCAGTCACTTGAATTTGTGAGATGGTATTTCCAAATGGAAGAACCGCAATGACATTTCCTTTCGTAATCGGTTTGCCTTTTGCAATGGTTTCACGCAAGCCACCACCATTTGTCACAGCGATGTCTGTCGGATGGCTAAATCCTGTCTGACCGTACTGATAGAGGGAGTCTGCTACGACGTTTCCGAGGTTGGTTTCACGAACCCGAACATTTTCACGATCTCCGTTGAGTTCTACAGGGCTGTTTGAAACGACTTCAACAGCATTTTCAGCATCGTATTTTTGTTTAATGTCTTTGACTAGTTTTTCAACTGTTGGATTGGCTGGTAACTTTTTAGCATCAGCAGCCGGAATCTGAGTTGGATTGCCCAAAAGCTGACGTGATTTGTAGGTGATTTTTCCTACATTATGAAGGTAGCTTCCTGTCTGGTTGTAGGTAACATTGTCTCCATAGGTTGTTGATTCTACTGTATGAGAGTGACCGTCTATTACTGTTACGCGTTTCCCTTTCAAACGAGGATTTTTAGACAAGGCTTCTGCCAAAGTTGAACCACGCCATTCGACTGGAGTTGTAGTATCTACACCTAGGTGAGCAAGCACCACATAGTGTTTGTAGTCCTTACCTTCTGCACGCGCCTTGGCTTGAACTTCTTCAATAACCTTATTGACTTCTGAGATTGGGTCAGTAAAAGTTACCCCTTTAATATTTTTAGGGTGGGTTTTAGTGGCTGTTTCAGGTGTCGTCACACCAATCACAACAAACTCATCGCCTTCCACAGTCTTATCTTTATCAACGATTGTAGATGCTTCAAACAGACGAGCTCCGTTGACATAAGTATTTGAACTGAGTAATGGGAATTTCAAGATTTCCTTGTATTTTTTAACTTCATCAAGGCCAAAGTCAAACTCATGGTTTCCTACTGCCATGGCATCATACTGCATCTGATTGAGAATTTCAGCGCGTGCTTCACCCTTAGTAGAGTTGGAAATCGGTAAACCTTGGAAGGCGTCTCCAGCATCTACGACGAGAGTCGTTTGATTTGATTTCGCACGTTCCTGCTCGATGACAGTCGCTAGCTTAGCATCTCCAATTACTCCCTTTTCCTCTACGATACGACCGTGGACATCATTGGTGTGTAAGATAACGGTGTCCTTTTCTTCGTTTTTAGTAGATTCAACAGGAGTTTCCTTTGCTTCCGCCGATTCAGCACTTGTGGGAGTTGCCGCCTCTGTTGTTGGAGCTGCAGGAGTTTCTAAAGTTGCAGGATTTGCTACAACTGCTGGACTTTCTGCAGGGGCAGCTGCTTCTTCAGCATAGACCTGTCCAGCCAAAAAAGCTGGGGCCAGTAGGGCTGTCGATAAGACGGGTAATAAGAAACGTTTATTCATTTTGAAATCTTTTTCTTTTCTTTTTTTCCTTTATATTATACGATATTTCTAGAAAATTTGAAACCTTTGACTTATTTTCATCTAAAACATTCGCTATTTAAACAAAAAAGCTTGGGTTCAAATCCCAAACTTTCATCTTGGTTTATTGGAAATCTTTGATATTCCCATCATAAGTCGCCCAGTCCTTGCTAAAGAAGCGGTCATTCATCTTATAGTCTGGAGCTGGTTTTCGGATCCGTCAAGAAGGGATTGACAACCTTATCAAAAGCTAGCCACCCCAACCAACCCAAGTGAATGGTGTCCTTGATAAAGTAAGGTTCTCCTCCTTTTTTAGAAAAGTCAGCAATATTGGTAAAGCCTTGACTTTCTAACTGGTAACGAATTTTCTCCACTGCATGCTGATACATTTCTTCACTGAGTTCTGTGTATTCCATCCATTTCTTGTTGACGGGCTGGATAACAAAGAGCACATTGACTTTTGATTTGGCAAATTGATTGAGAACCAGCTGTAAATCATTGTATTCAGACGACTTTAGGAAGTTATAATTTTTTTGATACCCTTCCCATTTTTTTAAGTCTTTTTTGACCTCATACGTGTAGAAATGATTCTCCATCCCCATATCGTTATTGGTCGTATTTGCTTCTGCATCCTTACGGGCAATTTCTTCTAAAGCGTCATAGGAAAACTGATCAGGAAGATCTTTTAAATAGTTTTCCACATGTTCCTTGTACTTGAGTTTCCCCTGAATGGAAAATTGACCAAAAAGAGAGGACTGCTTTTCATTGAATCGTGCAAAGAGGTTGATGATAAGTCGATCAGCATCTGACAAGTCCTCTCCTTTTGAAAGCTTTTGAAGGATGCCTTTCAATGCCACACTCGGATTCTGCTTCAACAAACGCGTCGCAGCATGCTTAGCCGAGATGTCCCCAGATTGATTTTCCAAAAAAGCTGTCAACTGATCGCTATTAAAGAATCTCTGAAACGCTGCGGGCTCGTAATCTGTCTCTGTAAACCACTGAGGAGAGATGACAAACACCGCCTGCTTTTCCTCAATCTCTGGCAGAATCTGTTGCAAACCGAAATATTGGTTAAGCGAGGCCGCTCCTGCCTGACCTAGAAAATAAGGGCGGTAGGGACGATTGTATTTTTCTGCTAAAACAGCTGGATGGACACTATCAAATCGAATCCATTCACTTGACCCTAAAAAAGGGACAAAACGCATATTGGGATCCGTAAGGGCCCTCACTTTTTGGCTTCTCTCTTTAAAACTTTCCCTACTGATGGAAGCAGCAGAGTACTTCTCCTCCGTCAGATTATGGCTTGTTGTACTTGGATAAAAAAAGATAAGTAGAAGAACCAAAAATCCAGCAATGAAGATGGGCCCGAAGATCAGCCACAAGCGTTTAAGCATTCTTTAACTCCGTAATACCTTCTACGATTTTATTAGCTGTATTCCAGTCATCACGACCGAACTCCGTTACTGGAACACGAATGTCAAAACGGTTTTCAATCTCAACAATCAATTCAACCGTTCCCATGCTATCCAAGACACCGGCATCAAAAAGATCTTCATCCATCATGTCAGAAACATCTTCCATAAACAACTCATCAATAATTTCAATAACTTCTGATTTGATATCCATTTTTATATCCTTCTATTTTTTAAACCATAAATCATTCAAAAATCCAGAAAAGATTAAGAATGAAACCATCACGACATGGAAAGTAACAACCATGCCAAGCAACTGAATCCAGCGATTCTCAGGTAAGGAAGCCTTCCCAGCTTTTTTCCGTTCTTTATTGAGCGCTTTTTTCTTACGAAGCCAAGCATCATTGATGACCAGCCCAATCCCATGAAAAAGTCCATAGGCGATATAGTACCAGGTCACACCATGCCAAAAACCCATAATCAGCATATTGAGGATATAGGCAACACTTGAGGTCACATTGCGATTTTTAAAGACCTTTTTTCTGGTCAACACCATCACCATTCGCATAAAGACAAAGTCACGGAACCAGAAAGACAGACTCATGTGCCAGCGATTCCAAAATTCCTTTAAATCCCTAGAAAGAAAGGGCTTATTAAAGTTGATAGGACTATGAATCCCCATCATATTGGAGATGGCTAAAGCAAACATAGAGTAGCCCGCAAAGTCAAAGAACAACTCTAAACCAAAGGTATACATAACCGCCAAAGCATAATGATTAAAGAAACCACCTGTCTGCAAGGCTAAGTTCTTTAAAGGAGGCAACAAAATCTCTCCCAGAATATGTGCCAAGATAAACTTGTAGAGAAACCCAAGCATGATATATTTGACAGCCTCTTCTAGCATGTCCATCAGCTCATCCCGCTCAGGAATGGTCTCATAATTTTCATTGAAACGTTTAAAACGATCAATGGGACCACTTGAGAAGGTCGGCATAAAGAGAAGAAAACGTAAGAATTGCCAAATCGTTAAATCCTTGATGACACCGTCTCTCAACTCAACGATAACCCCAACTGCACGAAAGGTTAAGTAAGAAATCCCTAAAAAGCCAAACAAAGATTGAGGTCCATGAATAGCAGGAGATACTTTCACAAAGACGATAGGCAATAGGGATAGAAAACTAACCAGGTAAAATATCCATTTACTATCCCGTTGTTTCCTGTACCTTTTGTAGAAAAATACAAGCAATATTTGCCAGATAACATAAAGGATAAGAGCACTTATTTGATCGGTCTTTCCACCTGTCAACATGGTGACGATAAAGAAGAGACTGACAAGCACCTCATACCAGGCAAAGCGTTTCTTGAAAAAGAGCCCGATAAATATCGGTAGGGTCGCAGCAATCACATACAAAAAATAATAAAGATTGCCATAAGGTTCCAAATGAGGTAGCTGTTTGTAAAGCTCCATCATCTATTGTTTACCTCATTGATCAAGCCCTTGATATCAATTTTACCATTAGGCGTTAGTGGCAAACTGTCTCGATAGAGAAACTTGGATGGCATCATATAAGACATCATGATATCTGCTAGGTCTTCTTTGATAGCCTTGGTAATATCGATATCACGTTCAAACTGCTCGCGGACACCGTCCTTTAGGATGACATAGGCCAATAGATTTTGTACCTTGTGGTCCTTGTTATAACGTGGGACAGCAACTGCCGACTCGATATAGCGAGATTTATTGAGATTTTGAGAGACATCTTCAAGCTCAATACGATAACCATTAAACTTAATCTGGAAATCCATGCGTCCACCATAGAGAAGCAAGCCCTCATCTGTCATGGTTCCTACATCCCCTGTGTGGTAGGCTGGAAGACCTTCGAATTCAAAGAAAGCTTCTGCCGTTTTTCAGGATTATTCATATAGCCTTTTGAAACAGCGGGTCCTGAGACGATGATTTCTCCCTGTTCACCATTTGGCAATTGCTTACCATTTTCATCAATGATAAAGGTTGGAGAATCCGCCTTGGTATAGCCGATTGGGAGGCGTTTAAGAGTCTTCAACATCTCGTCCGTCACGGCTACTGCTGATAGGGCTACTGTCGCTTCTGTTGGGCCGTAAGCATTGATGATACGGGCATTTGGGAAACGCTCGCGCAGTTTTTGAGCTGTTTTGACCGTCAATTCTTCACCATCAAAGTAGAAATGCGTGATACCAGGCATTTTCTCGCTATTAAAGTCTTCTGACAACATAGCCATATCTGCAAAGGAAGGCGTTGAAGTCCAGATAGCGATTGGCAATGAAAAGATCGTCGCAAAGAGCTTTTTGAAATCCTGAGTAAGGGCTGAAGGAAGAGCGAAAAGCGTACCACCAAGTGCCAAGGTCGGTGCCCAGTACATGACAGACAGGTCAAATGAATAAGGTGGCTGAGCCAGCATTTGTGGACGACTTGGCGTCGCAAATTCCTTGTCCGTAATCATCCAGTTAGTAAAACTGAGGAGATTATCATGGGAAATCTGCACTCCCTTTGGCTTACCAGTCGTACCAGAAGTAAAGATGATGTAGTAGTTATCATCGCCCTTGACTGGATGCGTGATCTCATAGCTAGTCCCTTGAGCAAAGGCTTCTTGAACCTGAGCTAGATTCAACATCGGTGTAGAAACCTGCTCCAACGGAAAGTCTGAAATGGCAATAATCAAGCTTGGCTCTGCTACTTCTACAATAGCAGAAACTCGTTCCAAGGCCGAATGGCTGTCAATGGGAATATAGGCATGCCCCGACTTAGTCAGCGCTACAAAAGTTGCCAACATTTCATACTCTTGACCACCAAAAACGACGACTGGTGATTTCTCAGGCAAGCCAAGTTGATCAATAGCTGCAGCCAAACTATCCGAATCAACCTTCAGATCACCATAAGTATGCTCTTGCCCCAAAACATTGTAGACGGGATATGTTGGCTGTGTTTGAGCAAAGTGCTCAATCGTTTCAATCATATCTTTTATCGGTTTATTAGACACAGTTCATTTTCTCCTTCAAACTAGAACTCATTATAAATAAAGGTTCCTTGACTCTGACCAAGGTAACTAAAAAAATAAAGTAAACCAAGTAAGATTACAAAATATAGGACGGTCTGTCCTAAAAACATATACAATTTTCTGTGTTTTCCCATCGTTAGTGTGTTCAATTTTCTATGATTTTTCAAAAAAGCTATGCAACTATGCATTTACTATCTTATCTTCCTAACATTTTACCACTTTATCAACCTTTTTTTCAACTGTTTACCATAACTTAAAAGTTCGTTTTAGCTTATTTTAAGACAAGTTAAGATATTAATGTTTTGGCCATCAAAAAAGAGCCTGAGATTCCCATCTCAAACTCTGTTGCAAAAAGCTCTTTTATCTTAGAAAAGTGAAAATACTAGGACTGCCAAGGCTGCACCAATGATAGGTCCCACAACTGGAATCCAAGCATAAGACCAGTCTCCATCGCCTTTGTTTGGAATTGGCAAGATACTGTGCATGATACGAGGTCCAAGGTCACGCGCAGGGTTCAAGGCACAACCTGTTGTCCCACCTAGTGATAGACCAATACCGACAATCAAAGTCCCCACTGCAAAGGTGCCGATACCTGCCTGAAAATCATAAAGCCCCAAAGCAAAGATTGTCAATACCAAAACAAAGGTGCCAAGGATTTCACTGATTAAGTTAGAAACTGTATCCTTGATGGCCGGTCCAGTACTGAAGGTTGCCAGGATATTGCCTGCATTTTCTTCTGCCTCATAATGCGGTTTGAATTGCAACCAAACCAAATCTGACCCAGCATAGCCCCTGCGAACTGAGCTAGGATGTATGGGAAAACGGAAGCCCAAGAGAGCGTTCCTTTTAAGGCCATCGCAAACGTTACAGCTGGATTTAGGTGGGCTGGGCTGAGCGTGCCAGATACAAAAGCCGCAACGGCTACAGCAATTCCCCAACCCATAGTAATCACAATCCAACCTGCATTGTTGCTCTTGGTTTTAGGAAGAACCACACCTGCAACAACACCATTTCCTAGAAGAATCAGGATTAAAGTCCCCAAAAATTCTCCAAATAATTCTTTCATCATATCGTTGTCTCCATTTTAAAGAAGGAGAGGGAAGGCAAGGAAGGCTTGTCTCCCTCTTTTCTAGTTTTTCTTAATTTTTTAATGCCGCTAGATCGTTGTTAGCAAGAGCTGCTTCAACATCCGCACGGTAGGCTGCTTTTTCTTCATCAGACCAGTCATAGAATCGTCCCATTTCATCCAGAACTGGCTCAACGATGCTATCCAAACTATCACGCATGAAGAGCATATGGTTGGTACGGCGAAGGAGGAAGTCAACTGGGCTCAGAGCCAACTCATTGCGCATTGCATAGTGAAGGGATAAGGTATCTGCCAAGCTGAGTCCTGGCGCTTGTTCCAAGCTGTGAGCAAGTGCAAAGACCTTCGGTGCATTTGAACCGTAAAGATTTGCAAGATAGTGGGCTTCCTTGCTATCCAATCCACGTGAAACTCCAAGTTGCGCAAAGGCTTCAATTTCTGAGTCCACATTTGCTGGATTCAATTCTCCGCCTGAAACTGGGTAAGTCTTAGAATTGATAAGTTTAAAGCTACGGTCAAATTCTGCTTTGAGGATATCAACCACGCGCTCCATAGCCCCTTCAGCCATCTTACGGTAGTCTGTGATTTTACCACCAGCAAGGGTCAAGAGGCCATTGTCATCACGGTCCAAGCTCGAACCACGTGAAACTGCAGATGGGTCCAAATGTTTCTCAGATGTGCTGCTTTCAAGCTTGCTGACAGCAGACTCAACATCTTCACGCGATTTTTCTTTCGATAGATAAGCCTCGACAGTCGCAATCAAGCTATTGAAGCTTTCGTCGCTAATGGTACCGTTATTTCCGCCGTTGTAGTCAGAAGCGCTATTGCCTGCGATCAATGGACGAAGACCAGCCCAGCTGCTTTCGATATCATCAATGGTGATGTTTGCTTCTGGGAAGCGGTTGTTGACAATGCCAAGTAGATAATCCACATCTTCCTGCGTCACTTTTGGATGTTCCAAATCACCTGTGTAGTCTGTATCGGTTGTACCAAAGTAAGTCTTGTTTTCACGTGGGAGGACAAAGACCATCCGGCCATCTCCCAAACCTGTATCAAAGTAAACCGGCTGTGAAACCTTGATCTTACTTGAATCCACTACCAAGTGAACTCCCTTAGTTGGACGCATTTGTGAGAATTGGGTTCCCTTATTGGACAAATTGCGTACCTTGTCACTCCAAGGACCTGTCGTATTGATAACCAGACGAGCCTTGATTTCAAAGACTTGGTCTGTCAAGAGATCACGAGCTACAACACCAGTAATCTTGCCACTTTCGTCAAAGAGGAAACCTTCTGCCTTAACGTGGTTGGCAATGAGGGCACCGTCTTGGTTGGCACGTTTAATGTTTTCAATCACGAGACGCGCATCGTTGTTACGGAAGTCAAGGTAAACTCCACCTCCTACCAAGCCTTCTTTCTTCAAGTTTGGCTGGCGTTCCAAGACTTCTTCTTTGCTCAAGACCTTGTTAGCAGCTGGCGTATTGCTAACACCTGCCAAAAGGTCGTACAAGTCCATGGCTACTTTGAGACGGAAGAGGCTAAAGGTTGCTCCATCTTCATCGTAAACTGGCAAGAGCATTGGATCTGGTTTTGGAATATGTGGAGCGATTTGTTGAACCACCGCACGTTCAGAAACTGTATCTGATACCACTTCTACGTCGAATTGTTTGAGGTAACGCAGACCTCCGTGGACCAATTTTGTTGATCGGCTGGATGTTCCTTCTGCGAAGTCCTGCATTTCAATCAAACCAGTGTCAAGACCACTGGCTGCAGCCTGCAAAGCTACACCAGCTCCTGTAATCCCTCCACCAATAATCAAGAGATCCAAGGTACGTTCCTGCATTTTTTTAATTGACAATTCACGTGTTTTCTTTGAAAATTCCATATTTACACACTTTCTAACTGAGTCGCTTTATTCTTTCAGTATTAGTCATCGATTTCCGCAAAAACTTGCGTTGCTTTCACAGCCTTCTTCCAGCCCTTGTAGAGTTGTTCCTTGCGCGATTCGTTCATAGATGGCTCAAAGAGTTCTCCTGTCTCGTTCAAGAGTTTCAACTCATCCAAATCCTTCCAGTAGCCCACTGACAATCCTGCTAGGAAAGCCGCACCTAAGGCAGTTGTTTCTAAGTTTTTAGCGCGGGCAATATCGATTCCCAAAATGTCAGCCTGAAACTGCATGAGGAAGTTGTTCATAGCAGCACCACCATCCACCTTCAAGACTTGGATAGCTGTCTGCGCATCCACTTGCATGGTGTCAATGATGTCACGTACTTGATAAGCGATAGATTGCAAAGTCGCCTTGATAAAGTCTTCTTTAGTTGTTCCACGAGTCAAGCCAAAGACAGATCCTCGAGCGTTTTGGTTCCAGTATGGTGCCCCTAGTCCTGTAAAGGCAGGAACGACATAGACTTCGTCATTGTTGTGAGAATTGAGAGCATATTTTTCAGACTCTGGTGAGTTTTCCACCATGCGAAGACCATCACGAAGCCATTGAATGGCACTTCCAGCGATGAAGATAGAACCTTCCAAAGCATAGTAAACCTTGCCGTTAATACCATAACCAATCGTTGTCAAGAGGTTGTTTTCAGACAACTGCATCTCTTCACCAGTGTTCATGATGATGAAGGAACCAGTTCCGTAAGTATTCTTAACCATGCCAGGCTCAAAAGCCAACTGACCAAAGAGGGCTGCTTGTTGGTCACCAGCCATACCAGAGATTGGTACTTCTCCGCCGTAGAAATGGAATGGAGCAGTCTTGCCATAGATTTCAGAGTTAGAACGAACTTCTGGAAGCATAGCCTTAGGAATGTTGAGGATTTCTAAAATCTCATCATCCCATTTAAGATCCTTGATGTTATAGAGCATGGTACGAGCTGCGTTTGAGTAGTCGGTCACGTGAGCTGCGCCGTCAGTCAATTTCCAAACCAGCCAAGTATCAATGGTACCAAAGAGCAATTCACCCTTTTCAGCTCTCTCTTGAGCACCTTCTACATGGTCCAAGATCCAGCGAACCTTGGTAGCAGAGAAGTAAGCGTCAATGATCAAACCAGTCTTTTCATGGAATTTTTCCACATAACCTTGACTTTTCAGTTGTTCAGCCAGAGGGGCAGTTTGGCGTGATTGCCAAACGATAGCATTGTAGATAGGGAGCCCTGTTTTCTTATCCCAGACGACAGTAGTTTCACGTTGGTTAGTAATTCCGATTGCCTCGATTTGGTTTGGTTTGACTCCGCTTTCGATGAAGGCACCAGCTATAACGGACTGAACCGAGTTCCAAATTTCATTGGCATTGTGCTCAACCCAACCTGCTTGAGGGAAAATCTGAGTGAACTCTTTTTGACTAGAGCTGACCTTTTCTCCTTTTTTGTTAAAAATGATGGCGCGAGAACTAGTAGTTCCTTGGTCAATAGCCATGATGTATTTTTCTTGTGACATGTGCTGTCCTCCTGATAAAATCTTGAGGGGGTTCCTCTTTACAGTAACTAGTATACAAAATAAAGCGCTTTCTTGTTTATCAATTTTTTTAAAATTTTAAAAAAATGTGAGGAGATTGTGCGAATTTCACAAAAAAGACCTGAAAAATCAGGTCTTTTAGGCAAAGAGCATCTGACGGATCGTAGCTAAATCTTCGATGTCCAAATCATTTTTCAAATAGTAGATAGGTGTTTGTTCTTTCTTATGGATGGGGTTGTTGGTAATCAACAAATCATAATGTCGACTGGGATCATAGGCCTCAATAGTAATGAAACGATTGTATTCCAAATACCGTTTCAAAATGGCAGCCATCCTAGAAAAGACAAGGAAACCAGATGTCAAATCCAAACCAATCCTCATATGTTGGCCACCATTTTCTGCCATATACTCTATCAACTGGAGCCATTCCCAGAGAATTTTCTTATCCAAATCCGTCCCCTGATGAAAGGCAGGCAAGGAGGCGAAAATTTTCTGAGCAATATCTCGAAAGTCATGCTCCATCAGCAAATAAGGGTGCCGATGCTCTATCTGATACTTGTATCGATCTTGCAAGATATAGCCCTTGTATAGATAAACTTGACCACAGAGCTGACTGAGTTCATAGGTGACGTGGTCTTCTGTGTAGTCCCCCAGCAACTCCTCTTTCTTCATCTCTTGAATCAATTGCGTCAGCAAATCGGCTAATTGCCCTCCAAAACCAAGAATATACTCCATAGTATGAAGAGGAAGAATACGATGGGAAAGGAGAAATGAAAAGAATACCATCATCTCACCATCCTCAGTTCCTAGAGGGATATGTTGCCCAGCAAAAAAGGACGGAGCCTTTCTCAGCAAACGAAGGTAGAAAATATTGTCAAAATACCCTCGCATTTTTTCTTCTATAACCTGAAATTGACAGGCGTTAACCCGAAGGCGCTGTTGACTGATATGATTCCAGAGAACCAAGTCTAATTTCTGACCCGAAGACAAGCTGGCACCGCAAATTTCTTCTAAGCTAGCAATCTCTTGTTTTCTCTCAGCTTTCTGCATGTGACCTTCCCACTCCTGACTGGACCAAATCTTGCGAAAAAGGCAGAAATAGAAATAGCGAATCTGATGCTCTGGACCTCGCCAACGGCCATTTTGGATGGATAAGTCAAACTCTGACAAAATCTGATTTAGACTAGCTAAGTGGCGACCAAGCGTGGCCTCGCTAATCATCATTTCTTGAGCCAACTGATGAGCTAGAAACTGTTGGTGATAGAGAAGGTAAACCAAAATTTGGTACTTAATGGCATTGTCTAAAAACAAGCTCCGAATCTCTCTCCCCTTGGTAGCTGCACCAATCGACAGACGCAGATTTTCATCTTCCAAGTGGATGGTCAGCTCTAAACCTCTTTCCAAGGCATTTTCGTTAATCAGAGAAATGTACTTGGTTAAGGTCGCCTTTGAAAAACCTGTTTCTTCCATGGCTTTCTTGACTGTTGTCTGCGAATCTTGTAACAGAAAGGAAAGGACTAAAAATTGACCAGATTCGGCTTTTTCCATCAAATCACCTAAATACATTTGTTACCCCTTTCATTTTCTCCTACAAGCATAGCATAAATCTTTCAAATGCTGAAATAATCTGTTTCTCATTTTATTTTAAAGTTGATTTCCTCATCATTATTCCTCGGAAACAGCAAACACACGACTCCCCCTTTGGGCATTTTTATGCTAAAATAGTAGCTATGGATAAAATTATTAAAACAATATCAGAAAGCGGAGCCTTTCGTGCTTTTGTCCTTGATAGCACTGAAACCGTCCGCACTGCTCAAGAAAAACATCAAACTCAAGCCAGTTCAACTGTTGCACTTGGCCGTACCCTTATCGCTAGCCAAATTCTCGCAGCCAATGAAAAAGGAAATACCAAACTAACTGTTAAAGTTCTTGGAACCAGCTCTCTTGGTGCCATCATCACGGTTGCAGATACCAAGGGAAATGTCAAAGGCTATGTGCAAAATCCAGGTGTTGACATCAAAAAGACTGCAACTGGTGAAGTCCTTGTCGGACCTTTTGTCGGCAATGGCCAATTTCTCGTTATCACAGACTACGGTACTGGAAATCCCTACAACTCCATGACTCCCCTCATCTCTGGGGAAATCGGTGAAGACTTGGCCTACTACCTGACTGAAAGCCAACAAACCCCTTCAGCAGTCGGGCTCAATGTTCTTTTGGATAACGACGACAAGGTCAAAGTTGCCGGAGGTTTCCTTCTCCAAGTATTGCCAGGGGCCAAGGACGAGGAGATTGCCCGCTTTGAAAAACGCATCCAAGAAATGCCAGCCATCTCAACCCTTCTGGAAAGCGATGACCATATCGAAGCCCTTCTCAAGGCCATCTATGGTGACGAATCTTACAAACGTCTATCTGAAGAAGAAATCCGTTTCCAATGTGACTGCAGCAAAGACCGTTTTATGAACGCTCTTGCCAGCCTTCCAAGCTCAGACCTTGAGGAAATGAAAGAGGAAGACCACGGGGCAGAAATCACTTGCCAATTCTGCCAAACAACTTATAACTTTGATGAAAACGACCTGGAGGAACTCATTCGTGACAAATCTTAATACACCCTTTATGATTGGCAATGTTGAGATTCCCAATCGTACTGTTTTAGCACCCATGGCTGGCGTGACAAACTCAGCCTTTCGTACCATCGCAAAAGAGCTCGGAGCTGGACTCGTTGTAATGGAGATGGTCTCTGACAAGGGAATCCAATACAATAATGAAAAAACCCTTCACATGCTTCATATTGATGAAGGTGAGAATCCCTGTTTCTATCCAACTTTTTGGTAGCGATGAAGACAGCCTCGCACGCGCAGCAGAATTCATCCAAGAAAACACCAAGACCGATATCGTCGATATC